>OAWU01000682.1_pt1 | contig 18749 bp, 20 predicted proteins | sample 1477041 | NCBI WGS metagenome assembly OAWU01 (sample SAMEA2580266, study PRJEB22360) | human gut metagenome | biome: human gut; feature: human-associated habitat; material: faeces | place: Denmark | collected 2008/2010
TATGTTCAATCATATGATTGATTACCTATCATTGTTCAGTTTTCAAAGATCTGTTTGCTAGTCACTGTCGTGCGCTAGCGACTTGATTATAATACCAAGTTCAGAGTATTTCGTCAAGCACTTTTTAAAACTTTTTTGAATTAAATTCAACGGTTTTAATGATGTGCTGTCATCCGAATTACGCTGTGTCCTAACGACTTGTATTAGTATATCATAAAAAAAGAAAACGTCAACATGTTTTTTTAATGCTTTTTGCAACTTCATCATTATCTCATTTATATATAAGTTTTTCACCTATTTACCTTGTCGTCATATGTGTACATATACATATAAAAAAGCACCTACTTGCTTAGTATTTTGATAGATGACTAATCATAAATACTATAACAAATACGTGCTTTTTATAATGCTTATTCCGCTATATATGAGTGTTTACGAATTACGAAATGATATAAAGCCAATGCTATGATCATTATGAGTGATGTAATTTGATATAAAGATTGATAGCCCAATGATTTTGCAATTAAGGCTAAGATAACCGATCCAGCCCCGACGGCTATATCAAGTGCTAAAAAGTATGTGGCTGTAGAAACGCCTGCACGTTCTATTGGTGCTGATTGAACTGCTAACGCTTGAAATGCAGGTTGAGCAGCTCCATAGCCTAGCCCAAGTAATGGCGCAGTACAAATAATCCCAACCGGAGTCGATACCACTCCAAGAATAGCGAGGCCTACGATAAATAGGCCTACACCAGGATAGATGACGAACCGTGATCCATATCTAGCATATACTTTGCCTACTAATGGTCGGCTAATAATTATCATGAGCGCAAACAAAGCAAAGAACACACTCCCCCATACACCTGCTCCCATACTATTCAATTCAATAGGAATAAATACTAGAACACCAGAGTATGTAAAACCTATAAACAATCCCATTAATGCCCAAGGAAGGCTTCGTTTTTCTATAAACTGAGATATACTCCATCCCTTAGAAGATTTTTGTTTTGGTTTAGCTAACTCTTTTGGCAATCGAATGACATTACTCAAAATAAAAGCTAGCGCAGTCATTATAGTCAGAAATATATATAGCGCTGAACTTCCATAGACTTGTAATGCATATAAACCAACAGCAGGACCTAATACCATAGCAATATTTGAGAATACAGCAAACATATTGATGCCTTCACCTTTGCGTGAAACAGGCAAAACAACTACGGCCAGTGCTGCCATAACAGTAGTACCTAATGCAAATATAGCGCCATGTACGCCCCGTAGCACAAAAATCGTTTGTAACGATGTGGTTAAATTAAACAACCCCATAATAATAAAGAATAAAACAGATGAAATCAATAAAATTATGCGTTTGTCCAACCCATCAATTAAACGTCCTGCAAAAGGACGACATAAGATGGTCCCGATTTGGAAATATGTCATAGCCAATCCCGCATCTAAAGCGGTACCACCTAATTCAGCTGTTAAAATTATGGGCAATGCCGCCACTAAGACATATTGGGTCATATAAAAAATGCCACTACTTACACCATAATTGATAAAAGCAGGACTCCATAAACGTTCTGAACTCACTATATCACTCTTTCTACTTAAAACCTTATATAGTCTTTATTGTATGTTATTTCTCTTTGAATCACAATGATCTCACTCATAAGAAAAACCCCAATCGCAATAAAATGCGATTAGGGTTTATAGCTTTCACCATAACAATCAAATTATTGATTGCGAATGTCATTCTTATTTCTATTTTTCCAGAGCACCCATAAAGATGTAGCGACACAGATGGAGGAGTATGCACCACTGGCGAAACCAATAATCATACATAGAGCGAAGTTTTTTGTTGTGTCCCCACCAAATACAAATAGAGATACACAGGCAAACATTACAGTAGCTAATGTATAGATACTACGATGAATACTTTGTGCAATAGAAGCATTCGCCAAGTCTTCAAATGTATCAGTACGTTTATGAGTATGAGCATTTTCACGAACGCGGTCAAAGATAACTACAGATTCGTTCATAGAATAACCTACAACGGTTAAGATGGCCGCCAAGAAAGATGCATCGATTTCTAATTGGAAGAATGAGAATACACCTAATACCATAATCAAATCATGGAAAATAGCAGTCAATGCAGATGCGGCTATTCTATATTCAAAACGATAAGAAATATAGAGCGCCAATACAGCAAAGGCAATAACAAGATTCAATAGCGCATGTTGCGTTACTTCAGAGCCGATAACAGCACCAACGGTTTCAATACGTTTTACTGTGTTTTCACCGATATCGCTATTCAATTTTTCTACTACAGCTGCACTTTCACTTGGCTCCAAGTTACGAGTTCGAATCATAACATCTTCGCCTGCTGTTTCTGCAGTATCACCAGACAATTGAATTTGTGCATTTTCAAGGTCGAATGTTTTCAATACATCACGAACTTGGCTAACCTCTACAGGTTTAGTGAATTGAACCTCTACAATGGTACCACCAGTATAGTCAATACCAAAGTTAAAGCCTTTTGTAAAAATAGAAATTAAACTAATGATTACTAGAATGGAGGAAATCACAAACCACCAACGATGATGTCTAATTACGTTGAAACTCATTTGCGCTTACCTCCTTTCAAAGATTTTGGTGCAAAATCATCAGAACTTTTACTTGGTGAGATATTAGCACCAAACCAGAATGGATGATTAGTAAAGTTACAATCAATTAATAGGCGAAGCAAGAAATGGCTGACAGTAATCGCTGTAAACATACTTACAACAACACCTACGCCCAAGCTGATAGCAAAACCTCTTACCGGACCAGAGCCTAAGACCGTCAAGATACCAGCTGTGATGATAACGGATACGTTCGCATCAGTGATTGTAGAAAGAGCCCGTTTAAAACCAGCCTCCATAGCAACACGCATGGATTTACCAGAGAAAACCTCTTCCTTAAAACGTTCGAAAATCAAGATGTTCGCATCTACCGCAACACCCATAGACAAGATAATACCCGCAATGCCCGGCAAGGTCATAGTTGCATTAAAACCTTTACCTAACACGAGAAGTAATAACATAACATATACAAGCAATGCAACATTGGCAACAAAGCCGGATAAACGATAGAGCAAAAGTAAGAATACCATAATCATGGCAATACCAGCGCCAAATGCTACTACGGATTTATCCTTTGAATCTTGACCCAAAGAAGGACCTACAGTACGAACTTCAAGGACATTAATTTTTACAGGTAATGCACCAGAACGCAATAAAATTGCTAAATCTTTTGCTTCATCTAAGGACTTACTACCAGAAATAGTAGCCTTACCACCGGTAATAGCTTGTTGTACTACAGGGTTTGTGAGTACTTCACCATCGAGAGTAATGGAAATATGACGACCAATATTTTTAGATGTTAAATCAGCAAATTTCTTTGCCCCTTCATCACTAAGCTCGATAGCAACTAAAGGTTGTTTATTTTGACCCATTTCCTCTTTTGCATCTTTTAGGTCATCACCGGTCATAACAGTTTCGCCTTTTTCATTTTTAAATTCAAGGACCGCTGTTTTACCGATACGTTTCATTGCTTCATCAGGATCTTTAACACCTGGTAATTCAATGATAATACGTTTTGCCCCTTCCCGTTGCACAATAGGTTCGGACAGACCCATTTCATTAATGCGTCGTTCAAGAATTTGTTTTGCTCGTTCTACCGCATCATTATCAGCTGTACCATGCTCAGTATCCTCTGCTTCTAGCACAATATGCGTACCACCTTGTAAATCAAGGCCTTGCTTTAATGAACCGGCTAGGGGTCCAATAAAATACGCAAAACAACCAATAATTGCAGCAATAACGACTAAGAATTTAACTATAGCCTTGCCTTTCAAAATCGTTGCTCCCTTCTAAATAACATGAATTACACCCTGTTCTGTAACGATAGCGGGCATACGTTGATCATAGCGTTCCATCGGAATCGGGTTTTTCATAATTTGCGCTTCCCATGCGACACCAATATAGTTCGATGGTGATAATAACCATTTCCCATTCCCATACGACCACCAAGCCGATCAAATCCGGCTCCAGGCACTAGCACAAAATCAATGTCCTTAGGATCAATGATTTCATAGGGTTCCTTTGGGACACGGATATTTAGGACGCCATGCACTACATCGTGAAGATTATGAAGTCGTACAGCAATCATCGTAGTCTTATCAGTACAAACAGGTACATAAACGCGTTTACCTGCCTGTAAAGCATGTTCTATAACATCATCCAAATTGGCTTCTTTAGGCATCGCTAAATAAGCCATAATCGATTGTGCCTGTTCATACTGAGGTAATTGAACAATCTCGTGACACAGCTTAGGTGCCCAAGATTCACAATCTGCAATAGATAAAGCAGCGCGCTGGGACTTGCACGCCTGGCGCACTGCTTCTTTTGTTATCATTACTTAGTTTCCTTATTTTTTTTAGAAACTACGGATGCGATAGCAGTACGAGCAAATGTCATTTCTACTTTTTCCGCTACTTGTACCTTAACTTTTTCATCATCAAGTTCGATAATTTCGCCATAGATACCACCAATAGTTACAATTTTTTGGCCTTTTTTCAAGCTGCTCAACAAATTAGTACGTTCTTTTTGTTGTTTCTTTTGTGGACGCCACAACAAGAAATAAAAAATTACGACCATCAAAAGGATTGGCCAGCTAGTTTGTAAAATTTGTTCGATATCACCCATGGGTAATCCTCCTCACTAAAATTCATCTTATCTTTATAAGTATATCTATTCAAAATGAATTTGACTAGTTTTTTTATATTATTTATTAAAGTTATCCCAAAATTGCATTCTAAATTGAGGGAATCGATCCTCTAAAATAGCTTTACGCATCTGGCGCATAAACTCTAATAAGAAATATAAATTATGGTATGTAACAAGTCTCAATGCTAAAATTTCTTCCGCCTTATATAAGTGGCGTAAATAAGCACGAGAATAGTTTTTACATGTATAACATTGACAACCCTCTTCAAGAGGGCCCCAGTCATGCGCATATTGAGCATTTCGAATATTAAGACGCCCATGCCAAGTCATGGCCATCCCATTTCGCGCAACTCGTGTAGGATATACGCAGTCAAACATATCAATACCGCGAGCCACCCCTTCTACCAAACAGTCAGCTGTACCAACGCCCATCAAATAACGAGCCTTATTGGTTGGCAACAACGGCGTTGTATATTCGAGAATTTCATTCATCAAATCATGTGGTTCCCCTACAGATAAACCACCAATGCTGTATCCTTCAAAGTCCATCGCCACTAATTCAGCTGCACTTTGTTTGCGCAAGTCTTTATACATACCGCCTTGCACAATACCGAACATACCTTGTCTATCATGAGCATGACGAGCCTCTTGACATCGATGTGCCCAACGCGTAGTACGCGCTGTAGAGCGTTTCGCATAATCATGTTCTGCAGGATAAGGAATGCATTCATCAAAGGCCATCGCAATATCAGATCCAAGTTGTTCCTGTACTTTTGTGGCCACCTCTGGGGAAAGAAATTGTTTAGATCCATCGATATGAGATCTAAATGTTACCCCTTCTTCGGTAATCTTACGCATATCGCCTAAGCTGAATACTTGGAAACCACCGCTATCCGTAAGGATTGCTTGATCCCAATTCATAAATTTATGAAGGCCACCAGCTTCTTCTACGAGCTCAGGGCCAGGTCTTAGGAACAAATGATAGGTGTTACTTAAAATCACTTGTGACCCAATGGCCTTTAACTCTTCTGGCGTCATCGTTTTTACTGTCGCCTGTGTCCCAACGGGCATAAACATAGGTGTTTCATACGTACCATGTGGCGTATGTAACAATCCCGCACGGGCACCCGTATGAGGACAAGTTTTCTGTAATTCATATGTAATACTCGGCATAGAATCTCCTAACGTATAAACATAGCATCGCCAAAACTAAAGAATCGATATCGTTCTTTTACAGCTGCTTTATAAGCTGCTAAACAATGTTCACGACCGGCTAGTGCACTAATGAGCATTAATAATGTAGATTGTGGTAAATGGAAATTGGTTACCAATGCATCTACCATCTTAAATTTATAGCCCGGATAGATAAAGATTTTTGTCCACCCACTTGTGGCATGTAGTATACCATCATCAGTAGAGGCTGATTCCAAGGTGCGAATCGATGTAGTACCTACTGCAATAATACGCTTACCCTTAGATTTTGCTTCATTAATACGACGCGCTGTATCTTCCGATACGCTGTAGAATTCGCTATGCATATCGTGATCTTCAATAGTTTCTACGGATACAGGTCTAAAGGTACCTAAACCAACATGAAGGGTAACAAACTCGAGCTCTACACCTTTAGCTTTAATTTTTTCTAATAGTTCCGGTGTAAAGTGTAGTCCCGCTGTTGGAGCTGCAGCAGATCCTTTTTCCTTTGCATACACTGTTTGATAGCGATCCTTATCCTCAAGTTTTTCATGAATATAAGGTGGTAACGGCATTTCACCAATTTCTTGAATAATATCATCAAATACACCATCGCAGGTAAATTCCACAATACGACCGCCAAAATCGGTTTTATCTAGCACAGTTGCTTTCAAACGATCATCAAACACGATGACCTGTCCAATCGGACATTTTTTACCTGGTTTAACGAGACACTCCCAGCGATTTTCTCCACATGGTGTTAGTAGTAAAACCTCCACCTTGCCACCGGAACCCTCTCGTTGACCATATAATCGAGCTGGGATAACCTTCGTATTATTAAACACGAGGACATCTCCTGCTTGTAATTCATCAAGTAAATCGTAAAAATGCGCTTTATGTGTATACTCACCAGTTATTTTATCCAATGTAAGCAACCGCGATGTGTCGCGAGGCTCTACAGGATGTTGAGCAATAAGCTCCTCTGGTAAATCATAATCAAAATCTGTAACTTTCATTCTTATCCTTAATACATTTTCTTCAATGTAATACCACTATAATAGTGTCTTAAAATTGTTTGATAATAATTAGTGTCCCCCGTACCAGCTCGTTTTGCCATTTCAGCGGCGCCCCATTGTGACATACCAAGACCATGGCCCCACCCATGACCTTTAATGTACACTGTATCATTCTTGCCTGTGAAAGTATGATACGCTTTACCAGTTGAACTTGCTGGATTTTGATTGACATAAAAATCAAATAATGTTGACTTTAAACCTAACATGCCCCGTAAATCATCACCACTTACCGTAACCTTACCAGCGGTACCTACGAAGGTCGCCGATTTAATACGCCCAGACACGCCTCTATCGGCTGTGGCCTTGCCAGGATTTCCCAATGGGGTTAATTGAATACTCTTCAACTTACCCACTCCCTTACTAGCAGCATTTAACTTGCCCTCTAAAGCGCTACGGCTTGTGGATACTGTCCAATTTGACGCACTAGAATTGCTATTTGAAAAATCTTTAACACCTTTCAAGTACGGAATATCATTGCCCCATACATTGACACTGTCCTCGGTATAGCCACCACCATCAGAATGGAACAAGGCATTAATAGGACGATTGTTATATAGCATAACAACGCCTTTAGTATGATTAACAGCAGCCGTAGTACTTTGTGTTTCACCGCTCACACCACCATATACTTGATGATCTGTAGACGTGCTCACATCATAGAGCTGATTTTTATTTTGCTCCATCGTATGTAGTGCATACGTACGAGCCGCTACAGCTTGCGCTTCTAAGGCCGCTGCTGGCCAAGATGGAATCGCCTCTTGTGGAACAACACCATATAAATACGATTCCAATGGAACTGCATTAATAACCATCATAGCTCCATTATTGGCCCGCAATGTAAGAGCCCCTCGATACGCTTTGCCTTCAAAGGTAAAAATGTCACCACTCGTAGGTTTTAATGTGACAACAGAATCAAGAGCTTTGCCATTAACAGCAATCTTATTGCCTCGTACACCTACGGATATAACCTTATGACTACCAACCTTACCATTATTGCTAGTAAGAACGGTTACACCATTTGCACTCGATACGGAGGCATCTTGACGGCGAGATCCAAGTAAAACGCGAACGTCCGGTGTATTTTCTACACGAACGCGCGTTGTTGCTTGTTCTACTTGATTCTTCGTCACCACCGTGGCCGTTGCACGAGATGCTGCAGTAGAAGTTGTAACCTTCGGTTTTATAGCAGGAGTATTAGCAACCTTTGGTTTTGCATTCGCTACGGTCGTAACCTTTGGGTTTACGCTTGATTGTGCATTAACCTTAGGTTTAACAGTTGTCGCTGCCGTAACTTTAGGTCTAATAGTCGTAGATGTAGTAACCTTTGGCGCCGGTTTTGTAACGAGCGGTTTAAACGTAGATTTCCCAATCGTTCCACGCACAGCTTTTACAGGAGTTTTTCCCGACACCGTTGTTGATGATTTAGCTACAACAGGTTTTGTTCCCAATTTACCTACTACCTGTGCAGCCTCAACAGTTACAAAACTATGAATGCCTAACAATAATGTTGTCATAATCATTAATGGTAATTGTTTCTTTTTCATTTTATTTCCCTGTTTGCGAAATACCTAGATGATCATAAGCCAATTTAGTAGCCACACGCCCCCGCGGTGTTCTACCTAAAAATCCCAATTGCATCAAATATGGTTCATACACATCTTCGATGGTATCTCTCTCTTCACTGACGGCAGCCGCTATTGTTTCTATCCCCACAGGGCCACCATCATAATTTTCAATAATACACTTCAACACTCGTCTATCAATGCGGTCAAGTCCCATCTTATCCACATGCAGACGTTTTAGCGCTTCATCTGCAATATCCGCAGTAATAACGCCATTCCCCACAACTTGTGCAAAATCGCGAACCCGTTTCAACAAACGATTCGCAATACGCGGTGTTCCTCTCGAGCGGCGTGCTATTTCACTAGCACCAGCTGTCTCAATACCAATATTTAAAATCTCCGCAGCACGAGTCACGATAAACTCTAACTCATCTTGCTTATAATATTCTAAACGGCTCACGATACCAAATCGATCACGCAAGGGCGCTGCTAGAGCCCCCGCCCTCGTCGTAGCACCAACCAATGTAAATTTGGGGAGATCAATACGAACGGAGCGAGCACTAGGCCCCTTGCCAATAATGATGTCCAAGGCATAATCCTCCATAGCAGAGTACAATACCTCTTCTACACTTCGTGACAACCTGTGAATTTCATCGATAAACAAAACATCGTGTTCATCGAGATTCGTCAAAATAGCAGCTAAGTCACCAGCCTTTTCTATAGCAGGACCTGATGTTATACGAAAATTAACACCCAGCTCATTAGCAATAATCCCAGCTAATGTGGTCTTACCAAGCCCTGGTGGGCCATACAAAAGAACATGATCTAATGCCTCCCCACGTTGCTTGGCCGCTTGAATATAAATATTCAGATTATCCTTAGCCTCTCGTTGGCCAATATACTCATTAAAATACTTAGGTCGAAGACTATATTGCCATACGTCCTCTTCTCGATCACCGCCGCCTACGAGGCGTACTTCTTCGTTCATGGCTAACGTCCTTTCCCAAGTTCAACTAAACAAGCTTTTATCAATGCAGATACATCTTTTGAACCATCGTTTAAGGATTCAACTAGTACTTCCACATCTTTTTGCGCATATCCTAATGATACCAGTGCCTCAATCGCCTCCCCGCTCGGTCCGCTATGAGTAACACCAATTGGTTGGATGGCTGCAGGTGTTTCAACACTAATCTGAGTCATCTTCACTAACTTATCCTTTAATTCTAGGACAAGACGCTCTGCCGACTTTTTCCCTATGCCCGGTAATTTTGTTAACTGTTGTACCTGACCATTAATAACAGCCAATTTGAAAGCCTCTGGCGTCATGCCGGACAATATGCCTAAACCTACCTTTGGCCCAATACCAGAAACAGAAATGAGCAGAATAAAAAGTTCGTACTCATCCTCTGTCCAAAATCCGTATAGTTGCATCGCATCTTCCCGAACATTGAGATAGGTAAACAATGTGGCCTCTTGCCCCTCTATTAATTGTTGTCGTGTAGTGGTTGGCACATACACACGGTACCCTACACCATGTACATCTACATAACAAGATTCCTTGAATAGATGTGTTACAATGCCTCGTACATACCCAATCATTTAATTAACCTCATCAATCTATCTTGGTGAGAACTATGCGCCGTACAAATGGCAACTGCTAATGCATCCGCTGTATCATCGGGCTTAATTTTCTCACGAATCCCCAAAATATTCATGGTCATGTAAATAACCTGATTTTTATCGGCCTTACCATAACCAGTTACAGCCTGTTTAATTTGTAATGGCGTATATTCATATATAGGTATTCTCTGTTGCTCTGCGGCCAGCAATATAACCCCACGAGCTTGACCTACCTTAATCGCCGTCGTTACATTACGATTAAAAAAGAGTTCCTCTACACCAAACTTATCCGGCTTATATTCCTCTAAAATATCGCTTAAATCATTAAATAAGATTTCTAAACGTTGAGCATCCGTCAGTTCCTTAGGGGTCGTAATAGCCCCATAGACTACTGGCGTTAGCTTGCTTCCCTGTACATCAATAATGCCATAGCCGCAAATTGCCGTACCTGGGTCGATTCCTATAATCCGCACTCCATCCCCCTCAGTTTAAAAATGAGATAAGCCAAAGCTTACCTCGTAACACTCATAATCTATTTTATTATAGCATATTAGAACATCGAAATTCATGAAATCGCGATATTTTTATTACCTTTTTACAGCGGGAAAACAGATAAAAACAAAAAATGAGGAGTGCTCCTAGAGCACTCCCTGTTTCTATTATTCTTCTTCGTCGTCTGGCAAAATACCATTGTGGTATACGTTTTGTACATCATCAAGGTCATCCAAAACATCGAGCATTTTTTGCATTTTTACAGCATCGTCACCAGATAATTCGATAGTTGTATCTGGGATCATGGTAATCTTCGCCACTTCAGTTTCTATACCCGCATCAGCCAAGGCTTGTTCTACTGCATCAAAATCTTCTGGTGTTGTATAGATTTCAAATACATCATCTTCCGCTTTAAGATCTTCTGCACCCGCATCAAGAGCCAACAATGTCAATTCATCTTCATCGTGACCTTCTTTATCGATAACGAATACGCCTTTAGATTTAAACATCCAGCCTACACAACCGCTTTCACCAAGATTACCACCTTGTTTGGAGAAGGCATGGCGCACATCGGCAGCCGCACGATTGCGATTATCCGTCATAACCTCTACGGTAACAGCAACACCGGCAGGACCGTAACCTTCATATACGATTTCTTCATATGCATTCATATCCGTAGCGCCAACGCCTTTATCGATAGCACGTTGAATATTATCCTTAGGAATATTGTTTTCACGAGCTTTTTGCAAAGCCAATTTCAAGCGCATATTACCTGTTGGATCTGCACCACCCATGCGTGCTGCAACGGTAATTTCACGACCGATTTTCGTAGCTAATTTAGCCTTCAACGCATCGGTTTTACCTTTTTTATGTTTAATATTTGCCCATTTTGAATGTCCTGACATAGACGCCTCCTATTTATTCCACCATGCTTCGCCCCGTAATCGATCCAAGATGATTGAAACGGCACTACGCACAGATAAATGATTGTATTCACCGTGGCCATATATAGGTTCTAAAATATAGTCAAAGCTTTCCATCGTTTCTTTTGTCATACCATAACCGGTACCAAATAATACTAACACAGGGCGGCCCTCATTTTCAAGGTGTTCACGCATCCGTGCATAGGAAATTGTATTATCATAAGTTCTAGCATCGGTAGTTGCTACGATTGGTTTTACCCCTTCCAGTTCCTCGATAGTACGCACCGCAACAGCGATAGAATTAACGAGTTCAACGCCTGTGAAAGCATCTTTTCTGTCTGGATTATAGGTACTACCAAAACCAGATTTCCAATGTTCCATAATGGTAGCCGCTAACTCTCGTTGAGCCGGTATATTATGAATCACAAAATATTTAGACACATCATAGGTGATAGATGCACGCGCAATATCGTGAATATCATAATTTGTAATGGCCGTCGTTATTACCTCTTTATGTTTATTCATAATCGGATAATGAACGAGTCCAATATATAAATTCGCCAATACTATATCTCCTAAATCTTAAACAACTTTTATCAATACATAGTACCACCATATCCATTACGAAGCACTAGACCGCGCACCAGCACTACCAAAGCCAGACTTTTGCCCTATAGATGATGCTTTCTTACTTCTACTATTCTCATAACTACGAAAGCTTCTTCCACCTCCATAGCCATGTATAGTTGATCCTGATGACGTATATTCATTAGGTTGTTCATACGGTTTTAATGGCGATACCGCGCGATACGTCATAGTTCGTCCATCCATACGTGCCGTAGGAGGATTAAACCCATGAAACATATAATACCCAGCTGCAATAGTTGGTAACAAACTTGCCAAACCAGCATCCCACACTAAGTTTCCACCATTATCACGGTGAAAGGTAACTGAACGATTATCGTCATACAAGGCGGTTTCTTTTCCATCGCCATGGTTTAAAAGAGAATACCGATTACCTTGACTATCCTTTAATCGAACCTCCCCCTCATTTGCCTCTGGATAAACCTTATCACACACAGCATAGGAGATATCGTTCCAGTATGAATACACACCTACAAGACCAGCAACTGCGGCGAAAGCACCTGTAAGGTATATGGTTTTCTTACTTGGCTTATACATAAAACGCTCCCTTAGTGCACAGCACCGCTAATAACAAGAGCAAGACCAACGAAAATGCCAAATACAAGAATACCAGCCGCTGTATTACCACGCATAATTTCTTCGGATAATTTATATTTACGATGCCAAATATTGATAAACATATAGCCCGTTACAAATAGTATAATACCTAGCACAGCGTATACAACACTGGCTACAATACCATGTAATAGGGACGTATCATGATTTATATCAGCCGTAGTCACGGCTGGTGACATAATAACAGCGCGCAAAATTTCACCGATACCGATAAATGATCCCGCTGAAAGCCACGCCACAGCACAGTTACCACGCTTAATTTCTTCACTAAATTTTCCAGGCACGAAGAAATCGATAACCGTATTCGCCGTTAACATCAGTATAATGCCAAAACAAGCATAAAAAATTGTCAATAATACATCTGGTATATAAATCATAATAAGCCTCCTAATAATATAATTTTGTATTGGATGTGTTGTTAGAGTTGCTGGTAGGATACAATCGTTCGCGTCCCGTATTATCCCCTAGTCGAACCATGGTCGCATAGTTATCTAGTATATGAGAGCTGATTAATGTACGATCAATAATTTTCCAATCCTCTTGTGTTAATTTTGATTGTTCACATACCTTAACCCTAGTTTGTCCATCCGTATTAGTGATGAGATACACCAAGTCCCCAGAATAAAATACAATAACTTCATGTCCCTCTTCTAAGTTATCCCGCTCATTCTTAATATCACCATTCACAGAATCAATCAAGTCTAATGCGGTACTAACAGGATCTAGTGTAGACGTGTATACATAGTCGCTATCCGAATCTGTTTTTGTATAATATGCAGATGTGTCATGCATATGTTCTTTTACCGTGTAAGGCACTCCAAACATAGCGCGTATACTATGCCAAGACAAATCATTGTCCGACCAAAATAAAAATAGTAAAAATAGTACACCATACCCCACGCCAACAGCAATAGATCCAAACCTCTTTTTCATTGATTTGTTACGCATCTTTTGCTTAATAGCTTGAGCGGCTGCATCATTACAAAGACGAATGTTCGCCAAGGGCACTCGTGATCCTTCGGCAAACATTTTTTTACCTTCAAACCACTCTTCTTCAAAGAATACACTAGCACCACCTTCACAAGGTAGCTGATATTCTCGATATCCTGCGCGGTCCCCTACGGAGGCACCACTTTCACCATCCACATCGACAACCTTTTCTAAACCGATTTGATGTAATGTAAAATCTTTCCCCGGCCGTGTATGAAAGGATGTTCTAGATACGGTACACCATTCATTATCATTATACTCAATGGTTAACCATATTTTATCGATTCCCTCAACAGCCTCTAGTCCATATTCATGCCAATAATCACCAGGTGATTTTGTCATAGACGGCTGGCCCCTATAGGATTGTTCCTTATCTGCTTTTGGAATAATCTCTATATATTTAATTTTCTCAGTGATTACATAACGGCTGCCATGAACCTCTAAGACATCATAACAATTAAACTCCATACGCACCCTCTCTAAAGTAGACATAACCACAACTGCTACGAAGTACACCTATTATCCTTCGTTTAACCATACTCTATATGGTCAAAAATTACATAGTATTTCTCTTACTCTATTAGTAATGGTACAAAGTATGCTTCTGTACCAGCTATCTCCTCTGGGGAAAAACGACACCCTACCGCGGAGGCTTGATCGCCAAGCATAAAACAGGATAAGGTTAAAAATCCATCTTTCACTCCACAATCCACTGTATGAGTAAAACGTTTCTGCTGTATAAAGTCTTGATACATCACCTTTTTACTGTCGCGACAAACGATATCGTCATAGTTATCAACTAGCTTTTCCATGTAAAGCTCAGATGTATCACCACGCTTTTGAACAACTTGTACATGCCTTCCTTCACGGCCCCAAATTTCCTTTTGAATATAAAGGCCATCATCAAGAGCTGAAAAATCATTTTCAAAATAGGATGGTGCCAAATAACGCTCGATGATATCTCGATCTGGTTTCGTAAAAAATTGATCTGTTAAATACAACGCATATACTAAGGACATAAAGGATTTATTTTGTAGAATAATGGACTCTGGCGGATTAAAAAGTGCGAATGTATCATCCTCGTACAGATCTAAGAACATCTCACCCAAAGGTTCGCCATCTGGTGTTTGTTCATCAATCAAAAGCTCCATGGGATGCAATCGATACAATAGAGTCGCATGACTACCATCTTCTAAAGGAATGCCCTCATCATCAATCTTCATATCATAAAAGGATATGAATCGCGTGTCTGCCTCAGGACAGGCTGTTTTTAATTCCTTCATAAGGAATTGTGTTGTACCGTAGTCTTCAAAATAATCATGAAAACAAGAGAATACAAAGGGATCCTTAGGTAAGCTCTCTCTATTTGCCCGCATAGATTCATATTGGTTTCTACCATACTTAGCAGATAAAACAGCATCATACATGCGCTTTAAAAATGTATGTAATTCTTTTCGGCATTCTATATTAGGATGTTTTCGTCCTACATAATTAGCTGCCACTTCATTGGCATAATAGCTTTCAATAAGAAAACATGGCGTATCTGCATTAAGTTCTACCATCTGCAAATTGCCATTTACATCGAGAACAAAATCAAAGCGTGATAACCACGTCGGCAACCCTAAGGCATTCGACTTATGTAAATAAGGAATTAAATTATCTGGCATATCCATATTTCGAGCAAAGTCATCTGGTGCCATCTGAAATACTTTTGCAGCTTTACAAAATATTTGAAATAATCTACGTGAAGCATGACGAATTTCATCGTAAAAGTCGGATGAAAAGGCCTGCATAGACAAGGAAGGATACCGATCATCATACCCTTCATATTCCACGAAATTAAATATATTTCTATCAAGCTCATCAATATAGGATTTCATTGTTCATCCTTTCATTAAGAGGCACCGCTCGAAGTTCGAGCCCCTACACTACCAAAGCCATACTTTTCACCAATTCTATGTGCTCGATTACTCGTTTTAGTATTGTAACGATTTCTAGTCATTTCATTAATAGTTCTAGCCACTCTTGCACTATTAGATTTACTAGCGCCTGTACTTGCATCAAAAGGTGTAAGAGGTGATGTAGCGCGATAGGTCATACTAGGTGCATCCATATATGCCGTTGGAGCTGAAAAACCATGAAATGCATAGTAACCTACCGCCAAAGTCGGAATCAAACTGGCTAAGCCTGCATCCCATATAATATCACCCTTCTCATCACGATGAAAGGTAACAGACTTCTCAGCATCATCATAGAGCGCAGTTTCTTTTCCATCACCATGATTAATCAAGGTATAGCTTTTACCTTCATCATCAACGAGCCGCACTTCACCATTATTCGATTCTGGTTTGACCACATCACATAGAGCATAGCTAACATCGTCCCAATACGAATAAGCGCCTACTAGGGCTGCTATAGATGTAAAGGCTATGGCTATGTAAACAGTATTCTTACTTGGTTCATACATATAATATTCCTTCGTTTGATTTCGTAACTGAAATCAATACTATATCAATCTTTTATTATATTTGATAACGTCTTACGACCCTGCTTATTCTTTAATTCCACCATATACGCATATCGTAACAATATTTCACTGTCATTTCTAATAGTCGCTATGCGTGTATTCTCCGAATCTGACAAGTTTTTTAATTCTCCCACTTCAACATACGTAGTGCCATTAACCACACTAATAACAGATACCTCTTTAGTCGTATAAATGACAATCCATCGCTCAGGAGACTTAGTGTCTTGTTTAATGGTATAAACCTTGCCATACACAGCATCGATAAGATCGATAGCCGTTGCATTTGGATCTTGCTTTGACGTATATACCATCAAACCATCTTTTGTGCCTTGCGGTTCATAATAATAGGAATCTTTAATGCGCTCTTCCATGGTATATGGGAATCCTACTTCATCACGCAATTCATGCCAAGTCATATCTCCTACGAATAAATATCCCAAAAAGAATAAAATAATTCCCCAACTCAGACCCAATCGTGTCCATTCTTTTCTGCGAGCTGCATTACGAATCTTTTTACTCTCTGTTTGAGCAGCCTGATCTCGCCGTCGATGTACATCCGACAAACGAATCCTCTCACCTTGAGCCTGATCCGTCAAACCACCATGCCAGTCCTCAATAAAGAATACATTGGTTTTATCCTTTTTAATTGATCTATATTCTTTATAATCGGCCTTATCACCGCTTCTAGCTTTACTTTCACCCTCAACAGACATGACGCGTTGTAAGCCTTTATCGTACAGTTTATATCCTTTAGGCGGCGTTGAACGTAAAATAGTCTCTGAAAAGGTACAATAGTCTTTTTCCCCATTTACAATGGTGAGCCATTTTTTATCTCCACCATCCACTGGCATAAGACCATATTCGGTCCAATTCTTAGCCCCTTTATGAGTACCTAGTTCATTATTATACATTTCATCATTAAGAGTATAATTCACTGTCTTTTCTATGATGAATTCTTGATAGGAGATAACTTCAGTAACTACGTATCGCTTTCCCTGAATCTCTACAACATCATAACACTTAAAATTCATAGCCTAGACTCTTCTTCAACAATTTCTTTTAAAAGTTTAATTTCCTCTTTTGTTAATGGTCGTTCCAACAAATCAGGACGCAACAATCGTGTCCGTTTTAGTGCTTCCTTTTGACGCCATGTGGCAATATTTTTATGATGACCACTGCGTAAAACATCCGGTACAGTCCACCCTCTAAATTCTGGTGGTTTTGTATATTGCGGACATTCTAAAAGGGGCTCATAAAATGAATCCTCTTGGGCCCCACTAGCTGCGCCTAATACACCGGGAATCATTCGAGCCACCGCATCGGCTACAACCATAGCTGGCAACTCGCCACCTGTTAACACATAGTCACCAATGGAAATGGTTTCATCTACTAAATGTTCCTCTACGCGATAGTCAACACCTTCATAATGGCCACATACGAGAATCAGTTGATCATAAGTTGCTAGTTCTCTAGCCTTTTCCTGTGTGAAAGGTTGACCCGTAGGACCCATAAATACAATGCGACGACGTATACTTTCACTAGGATTACCAATGAGGCTCATCTCATCACACATCTCATCCGTTTCGTAGGCACCATTAATAGCACTATCATAGTTAGAGACAACAGATTCTACGGCCTCAAAAATAGGAGGCGCCATCATGAGCATGCCTGCCCCACCACCATACGGTGTATCATCCACTTGTCCATGTTTATTATGACTAAAATCGCGCGGATTCGTCACAGACATATCTAGCCGTCCCGCCTCAATGGCGCGTTTAATGATGGAATGACTAAAGAAGGCATCAAAAAACTCTGGAAACAAGGATATAATATCTATTTTCACAACAGGCCTCCCCCGAATACACTTATTATTATCATATATCTATATATAGCTATCTTATAATTAATTCTATCATAAGACACCTATAAATAGATATAAAAAAACCGCCTAAATGGATTATACCCACTCAGGCGGATCAACGATCATCATGCGTTTGTCCATATCGATGTCAATGATAACATCATCAATGGCTGCAAACAATTGATCTGGTTCCCCTTCTTTGGAAACCACATATACATCATTAGCTCCCGGTTGTAATACATCCGTCAATGTACCAAGTACATTGCCCTTTGTATCTTGCACCTCAAGGCCAATCATATCAAAGATATAGTAACGGCCTTCTGGTAATTCTACCAAATCTTCACGACGTACTTGAATCTCTTTCTTAGAGAATAATTCAGCGGTGTCGCGATCAGGAATTTCCTTAAACGAAGCTAATACGAATTGTTTATGAAATCGTGCGGATGCAACGTGGTATTCTTTACCATCGATGTAACAGGCATCCA
>OAWU01000683.1_pt1 | contig 18735 bp, 18 predicted proteins | sample 1477041 | NCBI WGS metagenome assembly OAWU01 (sample SAMEA2580266, study PRJEB22360) | human gut metagenome | biome: human gut; feature: human-associated habitat; material: faeces | place: Denmark | collected 2008/2010
ATTCAGAGAAATTTTTTTATAAGGGGGGGAAAATCCTCCCCCCGCCATTTGGTTGATCAGTCCGCAATCATCTGTGGTTGCTTTTCGAATAGTAAACATACGTATTTTCTTTTTTGTGGTTTTTTTGAATTGCAAATATAGCGATTATTTCTTTTTATAATAAGGTGGTAACTTCTTAATGATTTAATTATTATTAAATTATAGTACTTTGTAATGCAAGGTACTAAAGTAATGCATATATTTGTTCTGTTAAAAAGAAAAAGAACAATGAATGTAGACAATGTAAAATCTCAGATGAGAAAAGGCATGTTAGAGTATTGTATCATGCTTTTACTTCACAAAGAGCCGGCTTATGCTTCTGACATTATTCAGAAGTTGAAAGAGGCGCAGCTGATTGTGGTGGAGGGTACCTTATATCCATTGCTGACACGTTTGAAGAATGACGATTTGTTGAGTTATGAATGGGTAGAATCCACGCAAGGTCCACCTCGTAAGTACTATAAGCTTACAGAAAAAGGAGAAGCCTTTTTAGGCGAGCTTGAGCTGTCCTGGAAGGAGCTGAATGAAACAGTGAATCATATTGCTAGTAGATAATTCGATAAAGAAGAAATAATAATGAAAAAAACATTGACTGTAAATTTAGGAGGAACTGTCTATCATATAGATGATGATGCCTACCGTCTGTTGGACAACTATCTGGCCAACCTGAAACATTATTTTCGCAAACAGGAGGGAGCGGAAGAGATTGTGAATGATATCGAGATTCGTATTGCCGAGTTGTTTGCCGAGAAAGTGTCTGCAGGGAAGCAAGTCATTACCCTTGCCGATGTAGAGGAAATCATAGCCCGGGTAGGCAAGCCGGAGGACTTTGGTGTATCTGACGACGAATCCGAACCTCGTAAAAAGGAGCAGGCTGCTTCTGCCGGTCAGGGATATACACGGACTGCCACTACCCGTCGCTTGTTCCGTGATCCGGATAATAAACTGCTGGGAGGTGTAGCTTCGGGGCTGGCCGCTTATTTTGACTGGGATATAACGCTGGTACGCATCTTGATGATTGTCTTGTTGTTCGTTCCTTATTGTCCGATGATTATTCTTTATATTATAGGATGGATTATCATTCCCGAAGCACGTACGGCAGCCGAAAAACTGAGCATGCGTGGGGAAGCGGTGACCATTGAGAATATAGGTAAAACGGTGACAGACGGTTTTGAACGGGTTGCCGACGGAGTGAATAACTTTGTGAACTCAGATAAGCCACGCACCTTTCTACAGAAAGTAGGCGATGTATTTGTGACGATAGCTGCCATTATTCTCAAGATATTCCTGATTGCCCTTATCATTATTTGCTGCCCGATATTGTTCGTGCTAGCGGTGTTGATAGTGGCGTTGGTGTTTGTGGTGATTGCTGCACTCATTGGCGGAGGAGCTATACTTTATGAGATGCTTCCGGCTATCGACTGGGCTCCTATAGCCACCGTATCTCCTATAATGACATTGCTGGGTACCATCTCAGGAATTGCCTTGATAGCTATTCCGTTAGGAGCCTTCCTGTATACCATTTTTCGTCAGTTGTTCCATTGGTCACCGATGGGAACCGGTCTGAAATGGTCTCTGTTTATCCTGTGGGTACTGGGGCTTGTCATCGTAATTATTAATTTGTCAGCTCTCGGATGGCAGTTGCCGTTGTATGGCCTGCACTGCTTTTAATGTAAGATTGTTCTATTAAAAAAGAATAATATTTATTCTTTTTCTGAGAAATGTACCCCGATAGTGTGTCCGGGGTACATTTTTTGTTTGTCTTTCTTTCTAAATCGAGATTTTTAATTAAGTTTGTAATAGCTTATTCAATAGATAAAGAAAATGGGTGAACATATATGTTTCAGGCGAAACGAACGTTTGGCTACCGTCAATCCTTATTGGAGAGGAAATCCGATGGTGCGCGGACGTTTTTTTAACAGGCAACACCGTTTCCGCCCCGGTATGGGAAGTGTGCTGAAATGGCGTCTGTCTCCCAATCCTCAGCGGAAAGAAAAGAAGACAGTGAAGTGGGACCCCAAAGTCTGCTATCTTCGTTCGCTGGATGTTGTGGTGGGAGATTCTTTAATATGGTTGGGGCATAATTCCTTTTTTCTTCAGCTGGCAGGTAAAAGAATCATGTTCGATCCGGTTTTCGGGAGCATCCCTTTTGTGAAGAGACAAAGTGAATTTCCTGCCAATCCCGACATTTTTACAGGAATTGATTACCTGCTCATTAGTCATGATCATTTTGACCATCTGGATAAACAGAGCATAACCCGTCTGCTGAATAACAATCCGCAAATGAAACTGTTTTGTGGGTTGGGAACCGGAGAATTGATACAAAGTTGGTTTCCGGAAATGAAGGTGATTGAGGCCGGCTGGTATCAGCAACTGGAAGATGAAGAACTGAAAATAACGTTTTTGCCGGCACAGCACTGGAGCAAACGTTCCGTGCGTGACGGAGGGCAGCGGTTGTGGGGCGCTTTCATGTTGCAGGGACATGGTGTCTCTCTTTATTATAGTGGAGATACAGGATATTCTAGCCATTTCCGGGAAATCCCGGAACTGTTCGGAGCTCCGGATTATGCTTTGCTGGGTATCGGCGCGTATAAACCCCGCTGGTTCATGCGTCCCAATCATATCTCTCCTTATGAATCACTGACTGCCTCCGAAGAGATGCGGGCAGGAATTACCATTCCGATGCATTATGGTACATTTGATTTATCAGACGAACCTTTGCATGATCCGCCTAAAGTATTTGCAGCAGAAGCAAAAAAAAGAAAGATCCGTGTGGAAATCCCTTATCTGGGAGAAATCGTAAAACTGAGTAAAAGAAAGTAATTATAAAACGAACTAAAGAGATGAAGAAGTTAGAAGTAAAAGACCTGAAAGAAAATTTCTTTGAGGCGATTGGTAAAGAATGGATGTTGGTTACTGCCGGTACAAAAGAGAAATTCAATACAATGACAGCCAGTTGGGGTGGTATTGGGTGGCTTTGGAATAAGCCTGTTGCTTTTGTTTTTATTCGTCCCGAACGATATACATACGAGTTTATAGAGAAAAGTGATTATCTGACGCTTTCCTTTTTGGGAGAAGCCAACAAAAAGGTCCATGCAATTTGTGGCTCAAAATCCGGTCGTGATATGGACAAAGTGAAAGCAACCGGACTGAAACCTGTATTTACAGAACAGGGCAATGTGTTTTTTGAACAAGCCCGCCTGATTTTGGAATGCAAAAAACTTTATGCGGACAATATTAAACCGGATTGCTTCCTCGATAAGGAATCTATAGAAAAATGGTATGGCGGTGCTCATGGAGGTTTCCATAAGATGTATATAGTAGAAATTGAAAATATTTGGGAGGGAGATTAATTCTCCCTTTTTTTATTTTTTATCGGTAAAACTTTGACAAGTGATATAAATATTATACATTTGCCCTAAACTAAACTATTGTAACACAACTAAAACTAAGCGTTATGAAAACAAAAATGTTCTTTCTTGCAGGTATCTGCGCTGCACTCGCAGCTTGTAGTAGTGATTCGGATGAAGTGTCTTCTTCTCCATCCAATGCTCCGGCGATATTAGAGGTCGTTTCCTATAAGTTTGTGCAGGAGGAAACGGATGTGGTAGAGTGGATAGAAGGAGAGGTGCAAGTACTACAACATGTTGAGAATAATAAGAGCACACCTCTTCCAATGGAGTATAAATCGGAAGAAAGGTATAAGGATTATTCTTTATTTGTATTAACGGATGGCGTATTGCCAAATAAAGTTGAAAACTTGGAGGATTTAAAGATTAGTGTACCTATCGTAGATACCAAAGGAAAACTTTTTTATAGTGGTGGAGTAGAAACTCCATTGATTTTTGGACGTCAACAAGCTGTAGAAAATGGAGACCGTTCCGTTGAACGTATCAGCTATACAGTTCCACCCTATTCTATTTATGAAATAACGAGGCATGACTGCGGATATAAATGTACATTAACTTTTTATATAACTCTAAGAGATTTAAATACTGATAAAAAATATCCATTGAAAGGTAAATGGACAGGGATACAGTTTAATAGTTTACGTAAGACTTTGTCTGATGTTACTGATAAGTCGTCTGTAAATTATGTAAATTATGAGATAGAATAATTTCAGATAATAGTTACAATAAGAATGTCCTATATGCTGACTAATGAAAGCTGCATATAGGACATTTTATTTAATGATCATTTTTAGAATGATCTTTGTTTAAACTATTGCTTGTTTGATTTCAGCCATTTATCCAGCCACTCAAAGAAAGTGCGTTGCCACAAGACACCATTCTGCGGTTTCAGTACCCAATGGTTCTCGTCCGGATAAATCAGTAACTCGGCAGGTACACCACGCATTACAGCGGCATCAAATGCAGCCATAGCCTGATTAGCCAGAATACGGAAATCTTTCTCTCCATGAATACAGAGAATCGGAGTATCCCATTTATCTACGAATAGGTGAGGGGAGTTGGCGAAAGTGCGCTGTGCTACCGGATTTTGTTTTTCCCAGTATGCGCCACCCATATCCCAGTTGGCAAACCATTTTTCTTCTGTTTCCAGATATTGCATTTCCATATTGAAGATTCCGTCGTGAGCGATAAAGGCTTTGAAGCGTTTGTCATGATGACCGGCTAACCAATATACGGAGAATCCTCCGAAACTAGCGCCAACACATCCCAGACGGTCTTTATCTACATACGATTCTTTAGCCATCTCATCGATAGCAGTGAAGTAGTCTTTCATACACTGACCGCCATAATCACCGCTAATCTGTTCATTCCATTCCACTCCGAATCCCGGCAGTCCGCGACGGTTCGGGGCTACAATGATATAGTCGTTGGCAGCCATAATCTGGAAATTCCAACGATAAGACCAGAACTGGCTTACCGGACTCTGAGGGCCACCTTCGCAGAACAATAGTGTCGGATATTTCTTATTCGGATCGAACTGGGGAGGATAGATTACCCATGTCAGCATATCCTTGCCATCCGTCGTTTTCATCCAGCGACCTTCTACCTTGCCCATTTCCAACTGATCATAGATCTGCTTATTCTCCTGCGTCAATTGAGTAGCAGAACCATCCAGTGCTACGGCATAGATTTCGTCGCCCATGCTCATAGAATGACGTTTGGCAATTAGTTTGTCGCCAAAGAGCGCTACCCCTTCGTAATCATACATTCCCGAAGTGATCGCTTTCACAGAGTCATTTGTCAGGTCAAGAGAGTAAATCTGAGTTTCTCCATGCCACACACCTGTAAAATAGATTGTCTTGGCATCATTTCCCCAGATAAACGCATCTACATTAGACTCAAATGCCTTGCTGACAAAACGTTTCTCACCGGTTTCCAGATTCATGATAAACAAGCGGTTCAGATCAGCTTCGTAACCGTCACGCTCCATGCTTTGCCATGCAATATACTTGCCATCCGGAGAATATTGCGGGTTGGTGTCATATCCCTTGTTTTCTTCGGTGATATTATCCGTTTTCTTTGTATTCAGATCATACACATAAATATCCGAATTGGTAGAAATCGCATATTCCAGCCCCGTTTTTTTACGACAGGTATAAGCCACTTTGTCCGAAGTCACATTCCATGCCAGTTGTTCAATACCGCCCCAAGGCTTCATCGGACTTTCGTATGGTTCTCCTTCCAGTATATCTACGATATTGGAAATACCGTTGCCGTCAAAATCGGCCACAAAAGGATGTGGTGCAGTGGTCACCCACTCATCCCAGTGTTTATACATCAGATCGGTGATGATAATACCGGTAGCTTTCGGCAGATCCGGATGCTTGTCGGCAGTACTTTCTTTGGTTTTCACTTGCGATATAAACAGTAGTTTCTTGCCGTCCGGTGAGATTGAATAACCTTCAATGTCTCCGTCGTAGTTGGTCAGTTGTTTGCGACCGCTACCGTCCGGGTTCATCTCATACAACTGGCTGCTTCCGTTGTCGTTGCTCAGGAAAGCCAGCTTCGTTCCTCCTTTGATCCAGGTCACTTCATTTTCCTGATAAGGAGTGCGGGTGATCTGCCGGTTGTCGCTGCCGTCCGCGTTCATGACGAAAACTTCGCGATTACTCTTGTTTTCCGGTACACTGTAGTATGCTACCGTATACGCAATTTTCTTTCCGTCGGGCGATACCGCCAATCCTCCGATACGTCCCATTGCCCAAAGAGCTTCAGGCGTCATGCGCTTCCCTTCGATCTTAATATCGGATTTTTCGATAAGCACCTGATCCGTTTTGCCTGCGTCTTTTGTTCCGCCGCAGGCAGCTAACAACATTGCTGCCGACATCATAAATAGATTTGCTTGTCTCATATTTTATAAAATGTTTATTTTCTTGCGAAGATAATGAAAAAAGAATTTAAATCTTCTTTTTCTGCCAGTTTCCTTTCTTCATATACCAGTAGCAGAAGAGAAGGATAAAAATACCATATACATGTTCCGTTGTCCAGGCGAATGCGATATCCATTTTCAAGTAAAGAATAAAGTATGTGGCGTAAGCTACATAAATTGCCAGTACACAGAGTTCCATGGCCAGTGCCGTGCGGGTATTTCCTGTTCCCGATACTGACTGGAAATAAACGTTGGCCGGCACCAATAACAGATAGGCTGAACAAAGCACCCATAGCGAAGGTATGGAGGCTGCCCTTAAATCGGGCATGTCCGTGTAAATGCGCAAAATCAGGTCCGGGAACAAGCAGAAGAACACCAATATAGGCAGTACGAACACATATCCGATGCGGATATGCTGGTTGATCGTTCCCCGTACACAGTTTTTCTCTCCCGCACCAATCAGGTTGCTGACCAGTGAACCGCACGTAGCGGCAAAAGCCATGGCCACCATGAATGGAATTCCCGATACATTCCGGATGATGTTGGCGATAGCCAGCGAACGCTCTCCCAAATGCTCTACAAACAGGAAGAACATAAACCAAGTGGACAGAGATACGAAATTCTGAATCATTGTCCATACGGAAACGTTGAGAATCCGCTTGAGAGTCCGGCTCTGGAATTTAGGCAGAATATTCAGCGCATACTTCTTGCAGTCGATCCGTTTCCATGTATAAATGATAAAGAAGATGGCGGAAACTAATTCGGCCAGTGAAGAACCGATAGCTGCACCGGCGATACCCAACTGCGGGAAACCGAATTTACCGAAAATCAGGATGTAGTTGAATACCACATTCGACAATACCATTACGACGGAGTTCAGCGTCAGTGTCTTAGTCTGTGTCGTGCCGACAAAGAAAGCACGGAACATCACTCCGACAAAGGAGAAGAAGAACCCGTAAACCCGCCAAGTATGCGCCCCCCCAAAAAAGGAAAAGAAGACCCCGAAACCCCGCCAGTGGATATAGCTTTCGGCTGCATCATAAATGTGGTGGGACGAAATGATATTTTTCAGGATAAGCGGTGAAAAGACAATCGAAAGTGTAAATAAGACTGCGGCAATAGCCAGAAGAAAATAGACGCCCTGATAGAAAATCGGCCCGATTTCCTTGTAGTTCCCTTCTCCGTTACGACGGGCAATCAGGATTTGTGCTCCGATACTGAATCCGAAGGCCATCATGAAGATAGCCAGATAATATACACCTGCGATGGCAGATGCCCCTAATTCTATTTCCCCGACGCGTCCGAGGAATGCGGTATCCGTCATACCGATCATTTGCTCCATGATCAGACTGATCAGAATAGGGTAGGCGATCGTCCAGATTTGTTTATAAGTATATTTTGTCTTCATATTAAGTTTGTTTTTTAGAGAAAGAAAGCCGGACAAACCCCATTCGGTTGCCCGGCTTTCTCAGAATATATTTTCCGATAATTTCTTATCGTTTATTCTGTTTTTGCTGCTGTAATAATTCCTGTTGCTTTTGCATAGCTTCCAGTCGTGCAGCAAATCCGGTCTTTTTCATTTGTTTCGGGTCTTTCTTCTTAGCTTCCAGAATAGCCAGCAATTTTGTTTCGTCCGTAGTCTTACGCAACAAAATCATGGTTCCTACACTAATCAGTGTTGACACGAAATAGTAATAGTTCAATCCCGACGGATAATCGTTCAGTACGAACAAGAACATGATCGGCATCAGATACATCATCCATTTCATCGCCGCCATTTGCGGTTGCGCTCCTGTATCCTGCATTGTCATCGTATATTTGGTGTTCAGGATGTTGGTTACCGTCATCAGCAGGCAGAACAAGCTGAGATGGTTGCCCAGGAACGGAATATGGAACGGGAACGTGATGAACGCGTCGTAAGTAGACAAGTCATCCGCCCACAAGAAACTCTGCTGACGCAATTCGATAGCGCTCGGTACAAACATGAACAATGCCATCAAAATCGGGAACTGCAACAACATCGGCAGACAGCCGCCCATCGGGCTTACACCGTACTGGCTGTAAAGGCTCATCACCTCCTGTTGTTTCTTCATCGCATCTTCCTGCTTCGGATATTTCTTGTTGATCTCGTCGATTTTCGGTTTCAGTACACGCATCTTGGCAGAAGACATGTATGTTTTCCAGGTAGCAGGGTAAACCAGCACCTTCACCATAATCGTCAGAATCAACAGTACGATACCCATGCTCAAGCCCCAGCCTGACAGCCAGTCGAATACGTTGATCGTGATAAACTGGTTGATCCAGCGAATCAGCGGCCAGCCCAGATAGACCAGTCTGTTCAGTTCCCATTTCTCTGCACGTCCTTTGTCCAGTGCCTTCAGTGTCTTATAGTGGTTCGGGCCAAAGTAGAAATACATTTCCGTCGGTTGTTTGCCGCTCGGATCAAAGAAAGTACTCATTTCGGCAGAGTAATCTTTGATGTATCCGCTTCCTTGCTGTTCCATTCTTGACTTCACGGAAACCTTGTTGAAATCCTGATCTGCGATGAATACAGAAGAGAAGAACTGGTTTTTGAATGCAACCCAGTCGATCGCTGTATTACCCAGCTCCTTTTCGTCATCCTTGGCTGCCGACAGGTTATCTACATTGTCACCTTTTACTTTATAAGTCAGCTCTGAAAGGCGGTTTTCGTAAGTGAATCCCTTTTCGAGCTGGCGTGCGCGCTGTGTCCAGTCGATGTCTACATATTCCGTACTGGCCAGTTTGCCTTCCATACCTGTAGCTTTGATTTCAAAGTTCATCAGGTAGCTGTTGGGTTTCAGCGTATAGATAAAATCTATGTAGCTGGCATTGTCCGCAGCCAGGCGCATGGTGACGCTGCTGTCTGTCTTGTTGACAGCCTCGAAGTAATAATCCTTCGTCTGGATGGCTCCTTGCTTGTTGTAGAAGTTGAAACTCATGGTAGCGTCATCGCCGTCGAACAGTACGACAGGAGTTGTCTTGTCCTGTCCTTTGTATTCTTTCAGCATTGCCGAATAAACCCGTCCGCCTTTCGTAGTGAAAGTTATTTCCGCTACGTCGTTCTGGATGCTGACTTTAGAGTCGGTTCCATGCATCGCGTTGAAGAACAGGGCAGAGGAATCTGCTGCAACCGCTGCGCTTTTGTTTTCGTTGGCGAGTGCGGCTTCTGTTTTTGCTTTCAGCGCTTCCTGCTGCTGTTGCACCACGGCAATAGAATCGTAGTATTTCTTCTGTGCAGCTATCTGTTCCTCGCTCGGACGGCTCAGAAAACTGAATCCTACCAATAATATACCTATTAAAACGAGACCTGTAATGGTGTTTTTATCCATTCCTATTAATTATGAATTATAAATTTTTGAATAATAAATTGTCAATTGTCAACTGTCAATTATCAATTCTTCTCGTTCTCGATGGCTGCCTTCACGAAAGCCACAAACAACGGGTGCGGGTTCAATACCGTACTGCTGTATTCCGGATGGAACTGTGTACCGATAAACCATTTCAATGCCGGAATTTCCACGATTTCTACCAGATCCGATTCGGGGTTGATACCCACGCATTTCATGCCGGCAGCTTCGTATCGGGCCTTATAGTCATTGTTGAACTCATAGCGGTGGCGGTGACGTTCCTGGATATGTTCTTCGCCATAAGCCTGAAATGCTTTCGAGCCTTTCTGAAGTACACATTCGTAAGCGCCCAGACGCATTGTACCACCCATATTCGTAATCGCTTTCTGTTCTTCCATGATGTCGATCACGTTGTGCGGAGTCTTTTCATCCATTTCACGTGAGTCGGCATCGGCATATCCCAGCACGTTGCGGGCAAATTCGATAGCGATACATTGCATACCCAGACAGATACCGAAGGTCGGAATATCATGTGTACGTGTGTATTTGATGGCAACAAACTTGCCGTCGATGCCACGTTGACCGAATCCCGGGCCAATCATTACGCCTGCCATGCCTTTCAGTGCTTCGGCTACGTTTTCATCTGTCAGCTTTTCACTGTTTACAAAGTGAACTTCCACTTTGCGGTCGTTGTAAGTACCTGCCTGTGACAATGCTTCGCGAATAGACTTGTAAGCATCCTGCAAGTCATATTTTCCTACCAGTGCGATATTAATAGGTTCTTTCGTTTCAGCAGCATGACGGCGTTCCAGGAATTTACGCCACGGACCGAGTCCCGGAGTTTCTCCTACCGGCAGCCCCATCTTTTCGAGAATCGTGCTGTCCAGTCCCTGTGCCTGCATCAGAAGAGGTACTTCATAGATTGTTTCTGCGTCGATAGACTGTACGACAGCCTTATCGTCCACATTGCAGAATTGAGCCACTTTCTTGCGAAGTCCATCGCTCAGCGGGTGTTCGGCACGGAGCACCAATACGTCCGGCTGGATAACTACGCTCTGGAGTTCCTTGACAGAGTGCTGTGTCGGTTTCGTTTTCAGCTCTCCGGCAGCGGCAAGATAGGGAACATAGGTCAAGTGTACACATAAAGCGTTCTTGCCCAATTCCCATTTCAACTGGCGGATACTTTCGAGATAGGGGAGTGATTCGATATCACCTACCGTACCACCGATTTCGGTAATTACAAAATCGAATTTGTATTTGTTACCGAGCAATTTCACGTTCCGTTTGATTTCGTCCGTGATATGAGGAATCACCTGAATAGTCTTACCCAGATAATCTCCGCGGCGTTCTTTGTCAATAACACTTTTGTAGATACGTCCCGTAGTGATGTTATTGGCCTTCGTTGTCTGTATACCCAGGAAACGTTCGTAATGTCCCAAGTCGAGATCGGCTTCATGTCCGTCTACGGTAACATAGCATTCTCCATGCTCATACGGGTTCAAAGTTCCCGGGTCGATGTTGATGTACGGGTCAAACTTTTGGATGGTTACATTATAACCTCTTGCTTGCAGCAATTTACCGATGGACGATGAGATGATCCCTTTTCCTAAAGAAGAGGCAACACCACCGGTGACGAAAATATACTTTGTTTCTCCCACAGCTATAACTGTTTTAATTATTTTTACTTTAGTAGTTTCTTACGAACTTAAAAAGCGCAAAATTATAAAAAAAAGAGGAAGAATGCAGACTTTCCCCTCTACAATTTTATTAAAAAATGCAATTTTGAAGGAATACTATGTTTTCTAAACAAAATAATGTAGATTTGCACCAAACTAGGAATATTATGAGAAGAGAGTTATTATCATTCGTAGTTTTTACTTCAACTTTATCTTTATCGCTTTCAGCACAGACCACCACCCAACCTTCTACAGTAGTGGCTGAAGCGAGGATTGTGAAGGCAGACACACTTTCGTCAGAACTTCAGAAGTATTTAATGCTTAAATTGAATATGTCCGGCGAAATTCCTAAACTGGATACCGTATCTATCTTATATAATTTGGTGGCCAGTTGGACTATCTGAATGACCCGTCTGTACCGCCGCGTTACATTCCGTCCGATCCCAATTATTTTCGTCTGTTTACTCCGCTGGCCTATTATTATGCTCCGATGGCGCAGTATTCGAAAGTGGACTGGAAACCGGTGCGATTTGATTCTCTGCCTGATCAACTGTCCAGGTTGACAGCGGAACTTCTTCCATATGATACTTTGGCATACACAAGGTCTGCACGTGCCAATGAGTCGGTCAATAAAGCATTGATGGATCTTTATCTCAATCATCCGGAACTGGTTGTCACTACTGAAAACCGGATCATGAGCCGTGACGTCTTCCGCCGTGACGTGAAACCGAAGATTTCTCCGAAGGCAACTGTCATCCATCTTTTCCAGCCGGAAGAAATGAGCAACAATGTGGGGAAGGCAAGTATGAAGATCAATCGCCCCAACTGGTGGGTTACCGGAGGTAACGGTTCTTTGCAGATCAGCCAGAACCACCTTTCGGACAACTGGTACAAAGGAGGTGAAAGCAACTTCGCCGGTCTGGCTACCTTGCAGCTTTATGCCAATTACAATGATAATGAGAAAGTCCTTTTCGAAAATCAGTTGGAGGCAAAATTGGGCATGACGTCTACTCCGTCGGATAAATTTCATGATTATCTGATCAATACCGACCAGTTCCGTCTTTACAATAAGTTAGGATTGCGGGCGTTGAAAAACTGGTATTATACTATTTCTTCTGAGTTTAAGACCCAGTTCTGTCACGGCTACAAAGCCAACAGCGAAGAACTTGTTTCCGCATTCCTGTCTCCGGCAGATTTGGCAGTCAGTATCGGTATGGACTACAAACTGAATAAGAAGAAATTCAATCTTTCAGTTTTTATCGGTCCACTGACCTATAACTTGCGATACATTGATAACGCGGAAGTAAACGAAACCAAATTCGGTCTGGAGAAAGGCAAATGCTCTAAAAATGACTTTGGTTCTCAGTTGCAGTCAACGTTCAACTGGAAAATCATTTCGGCTATTTCACTGGACTCCCGTCTGAACTATCTGACCAACTACGAATGGGTACGTGTAGAGTGGGAGAACACGTTCAACTTTGTTTTGAACCGTTATCTTTCTACTAAACTTTACATACATGCCCGTTTCGACGACAGCTCAAAACCAACCGTTGAAAATGGCAGTTTCTTTCAGTTGAAGGAATTACTGAGTTTTGGTATCAACTATAATTGGTAATATTCTATTCAGGCACGGATTACGCGGATTTCACGGTTTTAAGAATTAAGTAACTGAAAACCGTGTTAATCTGCGTAATCCGTGCCTGATTTTTATCCCTATGTCCTCAACGTCGAAATGATATACCTTCCCGGATTATCAATCTTCCCCCATTTGGTGGTAGACAATGTGATCCATATCTGTGTTCCCTTCTTTCCGTAATCCGACAGTTTGAGAATAGCTGTAACTTCCTTCTTGTTTGTCACTCCATGCTGTGCCAGGCTGTCTAAAAGTCCTTTCACGTTGTGCGTGCTTTTGTTATAAGCATAACCGGGGATTTCAATCGAAGGCGGAGCCGTATTGTCTTCTTCTTCCCCTGCTTTACTCTGCTCTCCTTTACTTTGTCCGGAAATGTCTGCAATTTCGGGTGAAATGTTTTCATTTTCCGGTTTCAATTCACTTTGTGCCGACGCATTGTCTGCATTTTCTGCATTACTTTCCTTTTCCTGTTTTCTGGTGTCATTGATCAGCAAGTAAGGCAAATCCTCTAATTTTCTTTTTCTGCGGCAGGTGGCATCTATCCAGATGCGCTGGATTTTGACAGAAGTCAATATCTGAAACTTTTCATAGCTTTCTTTGTCAAAGAATCCTTTGTCAAGCAAAATCTGAATAATTCCGTCCATCTCTTTTCCACTGAGTTCTCCTCCCAGTTTACGGGCAAAGATCAAAGATTGTTCCTCACCCCATGGAATATAATATCCTTCTTTGAATATTTTGCATAGAAGTTTGCATACGGCTCCGTCCACTCTGATACCATATTTGGCTTCAGCCAGTTCAATTGCATCTCTGTCGAAAAAGTTTACGGTAAGCGGGAAATAGTCTACGCTAAGATACGTTGTACTCATGTCGTCTAATGGTTTGTTTTAAGTTTATACAATAGGTTTCCAATCCAGAAAATTCTCAATCTGAAAGGTTCTCCATCCTTTCTCTTCCATGCACCAGAAAATGAAAGTACTGTGTACCTGTGTCATGTCATAAGAGTGGTGAAAGTCTCGGTTGTAAGAAATGAGAGTTCCTGTAACCAGTTGAAAGTTGCCGTTCTGTCTGTAATACGCAATGATAGCATGTCCATATTGCATATGATCTGCCAGCGACTTCACTTTTTCGGCTATTCGTTCTGCAATTGTTTCCGAATAACCTTTCTCTGATACGATACGTCTTTTCCATACTTCTGTCAATCGATCTTTTTGTTCTTTCGTTTCTTTTGTGGCTGCTAGCCGTTTTTCTTTAGTCATTTCATTCTAATTTTGATTACTATTAAGTGTTATTATGTTTGAAGAAAAGGCGGACTATCTGTGAGATGCTTACACTATCGTATGATGATGCTTACACCATCCTGTATCTATAGTGACACTATCTTGTCATTATAGTGACACTATAATTTCTATCGGATAGTTCGTTCTTTTCTTCGTTTTAAAAACGGGGGCAAAATTATGAGTTGTTTTTTTTCGCTCCAATTATTCTTACTGTTTTTTGCTGTAATACTTAGACTTATAATGTTTTTTCTCTTCTTTTTCGCGATTTGCGATTTCTCTTGTCTTTTTGCTTAAACCATGTATTTCTCTGAGTATACTGCTGTATTTCATTAATCTATACCCGTGATGCGTATTTACGTAAAATATTCTCCAGCCGGCAATGTAACTGGCCAGGCCTGTTAAAGATTTTACAGAGAAACGAAACTCCTCATCTTCGTAAAAAGAGCGAAGGCAGGCTATAAAAAAGAATTTTTTCTCACCTGTAATTCCTTTTCTTCTTCTCACTTCATTGATGTCGATGATTTCGTCATCATCCTGATAATCAGTTTCAATGTTTTTCTTTTGTTGCGTGCCCACCGCATTTTTCAGGCTTTTCTTAGTTGTTGTCATAACGCTTAAATTAAATAAAATTAAGAAATAAAGGCGTTGAGATGGTAATTCCAAATTTTCGCCCTATAATTGTATATAAAATAACTAGTGATGCAAATGAATAAAAATGGATTTAGCCGATGTGGGGAACTATACATTGGCCTTTTACGAAAAGAAGGTCGTTTTTCTACGGCACATGTCTATCAAAATGCTCTTTTCTCTTTCAATAAGTTTTGTGGTAATACCAGCGTATCTTTCAGGCAAGTCACTCGTGACCGGCTGCGTCGTTACGGAGAGCATCTTTATGATTCGGGCTTGAAGCCGAATACGGTGTCTACTTATATGCGTATGCTTCGCAGCATCTATAATCGTGGAGTAGAGTCGGGTAGTGCGCCCTATATTCATGGTTTGTTTCGTGATGTATATACGGGAGTGGATATCCGCCAGAAGAAAGCTCTTCCGATGAGTGAACTCCGCCGGCTTCTTTACGAAGATCCCAAGTCGGAGTCTTTGCGGCGTACACAGTCTATTGCTGCTCTGATGTTTCAATTCTGTGGAATGTCTTTTGCCGATCTGGCCCATTTGGAGAAGTCAGCCTTGGACTGTAATGTACTGCGATATAATCGCATCAAAACCAGAACTCCGATGAGTGTGGAAGTTTTGGATACCGCCAAGGAGGTTATGAATCAGCTCCGTAATTCCCAGCCGTCGCGTCCGGGTTGTCCTGACTATCTTTTCGGTATTCTCTCCGGCAATAAGAAACGTAAGGATGAACGTGCTTATCGTGAGTATCAATCTGCACTACGTCGGTTTAATAATCATTTGAAGAGTTTGGCAAGAGCTTTGCGGTTGGCTTCACCGGTAACTTCTTACACGATCCGCCATTCTTGGGCAACTACTGCAAAATATCGTGGAGTTCCAATTGAAATGATCAGCGAATCTTTGGGGCATAAGTCTATAAAGACGACGCAAATTTATCTGAAAGGTTTTGAGTTGAAAGAGCGTACGGAGGTGAATCGGATGAATTTACATTACGTAAAGACTTGTCCTTTGGGACGCTTGTAAATAGTCAAAGTGTTGATAATCATAGGTTATACTTGTGCGTTACTTCTTAGGTAACGGATTTAAATTTGACGCAAAGATAGACAAAAATACATGTATTAAACAAATAAAAACCTACTTTTTTTCGATTTAACCCTGAAATTAGAAAAAAATGTATCTAAACATGAAAAAGGCTTATTTTCATGCTTAGGAACTTATATGCCCAATTTTCCTAAGAATCTCAGCTTTCTCTAAAGCTGAGATACTCTCACACCTCCATTTGCCGATGTTTTCCGACTTTTTTCTCCCGAACTGTATTGAAGTATACTTTTCCGTTACCTAAGAAGTAACGGAAAAATATGGGGTAATAAAAGATGATTTTAACAAAAGAAAAATCAATTAATGCTGGGCCTATTCATGGGACAGGGGAAGGCGTAGCACACTCAAAACGCTGGTATGTAGCATTGGTCCGTATGCATCATGAAAAGAAGGTTTCGGAGTATTTGAACAAGGTTGGGATTGAAAATTTTGTGCCTGTTCAGAAAGAAATACATCAATGGAGTGACCGCCGTAAATTAGTTGAATCCGTACTGCTTCCAATGATGGTGTTTGTGCACGCTGATCCGAGGGAACGTATGGAAGTCCTGAATTTTACAACAGTGAGCCGCTATATGGTGATGCGCGGTGAGAGCAGTCCTGCTGTTATTCCTGACGACCAGATGGCCCGTTTCCGCTTCATGCTTGATTATTCGGATGAAACAGTCTGTATGAATAGCTCTCCTTTGGCACGTGGTGAGAAAGTTCAAGTAATTAAAGGACCTCTGCAGGGGCTTGTGGGTGAGCTTGTCAATGTAGATGGTAAAAGTAAGATTGCTGTTCGACTGAACATGCTTGGTTGCGCCTGCGTAGACATGCCGATTGGTTATGTTGAGCCTGTTGGCGAAAAAAACTAAGTGGGTGATGACGGGTTCCAGTCTACAAGAGAAAATCGATAAACTTCAAAATACTGTTCATGCTCTGCTCCATAAAAGTCATAGTATGGAGTGTGTATATATTGATGATATTGCACGACTGAACAAAGAAATTCATGAACAGATCAATGATCTGTATCCTTGTCACGGTACGACAGCCGAGCAGGAAGCTGCTTTGTGTCTGTCTCTTCTGATGGGATTTAGTGTGTCTATCTATGCCAATTCGGAGGATGAGGCAAAGAAAAGAACTGTTCTGAGGCGTTCGCAAAAGATTATGAAAAACCAATTGCCTTCACCATTGCAAATTCAGTTACACACAATCTACGATAAACTATTGTCATAGTAAGTCTATGAATTATGTTTTATAAAATCTATAAAAGACTTTATAATTTATTGGGGTATTAAATTATGAAACACGCATTTGACCGTTTAGTTCAATATTTGCAGAAAAATTACTTTAGTTATTGGATTGTATTGGGAATTGATACATTCATAGCTTTGGTTTGTACCTGGGTGTCATTTATCGGCATTCATTATATTACGGAAACTCCCAAGGAAATTACCGCGTTATTTTATATTTTGGCAATTTCAGTTGTATCCAGTATTTTAGGTTCCGTTTTATTCCATACCTATCGTAATACGATCCGTTTTTCCCAGTTGAAGGAATTGTGGCGACTGGCGGGGAGTGCACTGATAAAGGCCGTCTGCATAGCAATTGCCATCTGGTTTCTTCTGCCTCAGACAGGAATGCACAACAGTCAGAAAATTGTATTCGTACTGTTCGATGGCATGCTAACTTTTATTGTTATGGTAGGGTTCCGTATCCAGTTGATTCTGATTTATGAGTTCTTGCTGAATTTGCTGAATAAGAAGAATATGCATATTCTGATCTATGGTATCGATGATAAAAGTGTGGCATTGAAAGTCCGTCTAATGAACAGCTCCCACTATAAAGTTGTAGGTTTTTGCATTTATGGAACAGGCGACTCTATCCGGCGTGTGGCTGACCTTCCCGTTTATTCTTTTAAGGATGAAGAATGTTTCAACAAGCTTATTCATAAGAAATGTATCGGAGGCATCCTGTTTGCCCGCTATGAAAATACCCGTGAAGAGGAAGACCGCCTGCTTCAGTATTGTAAAAGGAGCGGATTGAAAACATTGATTGCTCCGAGTATCAGTGAGGCCGATGAAAACGGAAGTTTCCACCAATGGGTACGTCCTATCAAGATTGAGGACTTGCTGGGTCGTTCAGAGATTCATATTAATATGGAGGAAGTGATGACCGAGTTCTGTGGCAAGGTCGTGTTGGTAACGGGAGCTGCCGGTAGTATTGGTAGCGAGCTTTGCCGGCAACTGGCTCAGATGAACATCAGGAAACTGATTATGTTTGACTCCGCTGAGTCTCCTCTGCATAATGTCCGTCTGGAATTCGAAAAGAATTATCCCGGTCTTGATTTTGTTCCTGTCATTGGAGATGTCCGTGTAAAAGAACGTCTTCGTATGGTGTTCGATATCTATCAGCCTCAGATAATCTTTCATGCCGCTGCATATAAGCATGTTCCGTTAATGGAGGAAAATCCTTGTGAATGTTGTCGGTTCCCGTCAGGTTGCCGATATGGCAGTTGAATACGGAGCTGAAAAGATGATCATGGTTTCTACCGATAAGGCGGTGAATCCGACTAATGTCATGGGATGCTCGAAACGTTTAGCTGAAATCTATGTGCAGAGCCTGGGCTGCGCTATCCGTGAGGGAAAAGTGAAAGGCCATACCAAATTTATCACTACCCGCTTTGGTAATGTACT
>OAWU01000705.1_pt1 | contig 17865 bp, 19 predicted proteins | sample 1477041 | NCBI WGS metagenome assembly OAWU01 (sample SAMEA2580266, study PRJEB22360) | human gut metagenome | biome: human gut; feature: human-associated habitat; material: faeces | place: Denmark | collected 2008/2010
TGCGCCCGTAAGGGCATATAATAAATATAGCTTTGGCAAGCTATTAGGTTCGTGTTCTTTGAAATAATAACCTATCACCAGCCGACTTATCCATTCAACGAAAGACGATGGGGAGTGTAGCATGTCGGTAAAGCCACGAGTGAACTAACTGTCAAGTTCTGACCGTGTGGCGAGGTGAAACGATAGATATGAGGATAAAGCCTATACTGGTTGAACGATAGTCTAAGCGGCTCGATGGTTAAGCCTTGACGGAAGACAGTTACAAACGTCAAGCCGTGATACCCAGCTTCGCCTTGTAGGATGCATGGGCAAAAAGAACTTATCACGGAGCAACTACATACATAGTAAAGGACGAAAGTCGTATCCGACAATCTATCATGCCAATAGTTATTATATGTCTAAACGGGGATTGCCTAAGTGGGGCAACCCATATGGCAACAGAGCTTCCGTAGTAGTCCGAGCAAGGGAAAGCCTTGTACATGGCGAAGGGAAGCAGCCAATATCGTTTAATGTCAAATTTTGGAAAATGTGAGAGACATGAAAAGAAATCCAGAAAAGATATTAAACAGTCTAACACAACATAGTTCCGACTTGGCTTACAAGTTTGAACGTTTGTATCGGTTACTGTTTAATGAGGAGATGTACTACATTGCCTACCAACGTATTTATACGAAACAGGGCAATATGACGAAAGGTGTCGATGGAAAAACCATTGACGGTTTCTGTATATCCCATATTGAACGGTTGATAGGTACACTCAAAGATGAGACGTACCAGCCAAATCCCTCTCAGCGGGTGTACATTCCCAAGAAAAACGGGAAAATGCGACCGCTGGGTATTCCGTCATTCATTGACAAACTTCTGCAAGAAGTTATCCGAATGATTTTGGAAGCAATCTACGAGGGCAGTTTTGAAAATTCTTCTCACGGTTTCAGACCACAGAGAAGTCCGCAGACTGCACTTTGGAGCATACAAAAGACATTCAACAATACAAAATGGTTCATCGAGGGAGACATTAAAGGTTTCTTTGACAATATAGACCACGAAGTATTGATAGCTATTCTTTCAGAACGTATTTCAGATATGCGTTTTCTACGCCTTATCCGAAAGTTTCTGAATGCCGGATATGTGGAAGATTGGGTATTTCACAAATCGTATAGCGGAACACCACAAGGTGGGATAATAAGTCCTATACTGGCAAATATCTATCTTGACAAGTTCGACAAATACATCAAAGAATACACTCAAAAATTCAATAAGGGAAAAAGGCGCAAAGAAAATCCGATAGCAAAACAACTTGGGCAGAAAAAATACTACTTGACAACAAAGCTGAAACAAGCAAAGAATGAAACGGAACGGCGACTACTGTTGAAACAAATTGGAGAAGTTGTCAAAGAACGTCTGAAATATCCAGCAAGTGATGAAATGGATGCGGACATAAAACGTCTAAAATATGTGAGATATGCGGATGATTTTCTCATTGGTGTTATTGGCAGCAAAGAGGATTGTATCAAAATCAAAGAGGACATAAAGCAATTTATGGCAGACAAATTGAAATTGGAACTATCTGATGAAAAAACGCTGATAACCAATGCAAGAAAACATGCTAAATTTCTCGGCTATGACGTATTTGTACGCAAATCCAATGACACCCATAGGGATAAAAACGGACATTTGACAAGAAGCTTAGACCATAAGATAGTCCTGTATGTGACTACCGAAGTGATGCGGAAGAAGCTCCTTGAATATGATGCGGTAAAGATTACTGTTCAAAAAGGTAAGGAGGTTTGGAAGCCCAAAGGACGTACATATATGCGCTGTCTTGATGATTTGGAAATTATAAGCCAATATAACTCTGAAATCATGGGGTTCTATAACTTCTATTCGATTGCAAATAATAGTCCCGTCATTGACTCTTTTTATAACATCATGGAATACAGTATGTATAAGACATACGCCGCAAAGTACAGCACTTCTAAAAAGAAAATCATTGCGAAGTACAAGAAGAACGGAGTATTTGCCATACCGTACACCAATAAAAGGGGATATGAGTTCAAACGTGAGTTCTACGACAAAGGCTTTAAGCGAAAGGAACTGCCCAATCGGTATTTGGATGACAAACTGCCAAACACGGTTGCCATAACAGGCGGCAGAAATGGACTAATCAAGAGACTTCAGGCACGTGTATGTGAAAATTGCGGTGCTACGGACAATCTTGAAATGCACCATGTACGCAAATTGAAAGACCTAAAAGGCAAAAGTGATTGGGAAATTAAAATGATTTCACGTAACCGCAAAACATTAGCAGTATGTTCAGTATGCCATCACAAAATACACGCAGGAAAGTTAGACTGAATGAGAAGGTGGAGAGCCGTGTACGGGGAGACCTGTATGCACGGTTCGGAGGCGAGTGCTTGGAAACCTACCACTGTAAAAAGTGGCAAGGCGCTGGGTGCTTAGCCTATGGCCAGATAGCAAGTGCCAAAATTCCGCTTTCAAGAATGATTTCGCCACAGCTTTACTGGGTCATGACAGGCGATGACTTCACGTTGGATTTGAATAATCCTGAACATCCGAAAATCCTATGCGTGGGAAATAATCCGGACAGACAAAACATCTATTCGGCCGCATTGGGGCTATACAACTCCCGTATCGTGAAACTGGTAAACAAGAAAGGACAACTCAAAAGTTCTATCATCATAGACGAATTGCCCACGATATACTTTCGCGGCATCGACAACCTGATTGCCACCGCCCGAAGTAACAAGGTGGCGGTCTGTCTCGGCTTTCAGGACTTTTCGCAGTTGACGCGTGACTATGGTGAAAAAGAGGCGAAAGTGATCCAAAATACAGTGGGCAATATCTTCAGCGGCCAGGTGGTAGGCGAAACCGCCAAGAACCTGTCAGAACGTTTCGGCAAGATACTCCAGCAGCGGCAGTCCATTTCCATCAACCGGCAGGATACATCCACCTCCATCAACACGCAGTTGGACTCGCTGATACCGGCATCCAAAATAGCCAATCTCTCGCAGGGAACATTCGTGGGCAGTGTGGCGGACAACTTCGGGGCAGAGATAGACCAGAAAATCTTCCATGCACGGATTATTGTCGATAGCGAAAAGGTAGCAGCGGAAACGAAAGCCTACAAAAAAATACCCGTTATCAACGAGTTCAGGGACGAGGACGGCAACGACATCATGCAGCAGCAGATAGAGCGGAACTATTCACGTATCAAGGCGGATGTGATGCAGATAATCGAGGATGAAATGGAACGTATCAAAAATGACCCTGATTTAAAACATCTGATTCCACAGGAGGATAGCGATAAGGAATAATATCCGACAGACCGCTTTTTTATTTCCGCCTGCAAAGGTCGTCCCGTGCCAGACTGGATTGAGCAAGGCCAGGCCCTTACGGGTTTCCGCAAAAATCTTCCGCGCTACGCTTGCGGTATTTTTCCGGAAAGTCTTGCTCAATCCGGCACGGGACAGCGAGGCAGGCAAGAAATAAAATATCGGCTCACGAGCCGCGAAATGTTTAACTCAAAAATAAAAGGTATGAGCAGAAGCAACTTCACCCCGATGAAAAGATTCCACGAAATCATTGGACGTTATGGTCTGAGGCTGATGGAAGTCGGAACAAACCACCTGAGAGTATTTTCAGAAGGACAGAAATTATTCGATTATTATCCGTTAAGGATGAAATTGTTCGACTATCAAAAATGGCAACAACTGACCTATCCGTCTCTCCTTGAAGGCACGGACAAATGGGAAACGGAACTTGACGGAATCATCCAAGAACTAATGGTAACACCACAATAAACATTCCGGTTATGAAAGACAGCAATTATACAACGCTCGTTTGGGACAATATTCCCGAATGGGCGATTTTCGCTTTGGAATACGGCATTGAAGAGGAACTGTTCTTGACGGATGAAGACCTGAAAATGATAAGCGGTTTCATTACCGAAAATCTCCCGAACGGGTACACGATGAGCGTGGATTGGAAATCATACAAGGAATTTGACAGCCATCCCACCTTCGGGAAACCGTGCAAGACCTACAAGGTCAGTTTTGTAATACCTAAATAATATTGAATATGAGAAAGATAACATTGAGTGAATACAATGCCATCCCGGAAGACTATCGCGTGATTTGGACAGTGGAACGCTGGGACTTGCCGAACTGGACGGAACTGCGCGAAAAGCATATCGGCAAACGTACCATGATGGTCTATGACAAGGGTACATGCCTGTTGGTTGAAGGAATGGGCTTTGAAATCGTGGATGACAGTTCATGGAAAAAGCCGGATGAAGTCAGACAAGAAATCGGCGGTCTTTATCTGAAATTCTACAGCAGACAAGGACATGAACCGCATTATGCGGATTGCGTCATCCGATGGCGTGACACGCTGGAAACGGAAGAGGCAAGGATTGCTTTGGCTATGGATTCCGGTACGGAAAAGGACGACGAGATATTCTTCTATTGCGACAGCCTAGACGATTTGAAATCGTTGGCTGACAAAGGCAGGGAGGATTTTACCGTTGCCGGATGCCTCGGTTTCGGGATATACGAAGAACTGTTACAAACAACTTAAAATAATCGGATATGAAAATCAAATGTCAGGAACACTACGACAAGGTGGTAGAATATGCCAAAAGCATTGGTGACACAACCTTGCATAATTGTATAGAACGCCTCAAACAATGGGAGAAGAATTCCAACGGCAGGTATGAAATTGAACTTTATTGGGATTTTGCTCCGTATTCATTCGGCTTTGCGGAAATTGCCGCAGATGGAAGCAAAGGCGTTGTGGGTGGATTGCTTTACCACGGCAGGCCGGACGAATCCTATGCTGTAATAATGGAACCGTTCCACGGTTGGAGCATACATACGTAAAATTCCTACACCACAAGTTAATCTGTAATTGCGTAAAAACGGTGCAGAGGTAATCAATATCTGATTACTTTTGTACTATTTTACACACTATTATGCTACATATTATGGTGGATTTGAAATAAAAAAAGTCCATAAATCGCCTGTACAGTGATATGTGGTGTGGGCTTGATTTGTATATACGATGTGTCAAAGATGAGAAAGTAGTGAAAATTATCAGTATTATGGTTATTCTATTGGAGAAAAACGGGAAAAGGACAAATTTTCTCCAATAGAAGGCGGATATAAGCGAATGTTCATTATTTGCTCGCGTTCATTAAAAATGAACAGCCGAAAATGAGTGAACAAAAATATTTCATGTATTATCATTTTGCGTAAGTAATCAGAAAATGATTACTTACGCAAAATGATTGCAGTTTTCTTGTATCAATGTATGGTTGCATACAGGTATAAAAACAAGAAATCCCAGTCATAATGACCGAGATTTCTCTACTTCCTTTTTATAGTGCAGATGCGACGACTAAGCTCGCACGGGCACTTTTACTGATGCAAAGGTAAGCATTATTTGCTATTCTGCCAAATAAATGAGACTTTAATATTCGATTTTAGAAGTTTGTGCTACAATTTCTTGAGTCTCAGGTGTCTGAATGGAATTGACAAGATTATGAATTTCATTCTCCAATTCCATTTTTCTGGCCTTTGAAATGCACCCCAACATATAACTGACAACATCTATGCCACCTTTTATATTATGTCTGCAATCAGCAGAAATGTCAGCCGGTAAACGCTTGATACCTTTAGGGAAGTCCATACGGTAAATGCAACCTCCGTGTGCGCACTTGTTGCGTAGTACACGTATGGTTTCCATATAATTGTAAAAAACACCTCTTGAACAGCCATAGGCATTAGCCACCAAATCCTTTGCTTCCGGTTCTTTCAACGAATCATATAGTGTTATGATATTGCCGATTGTCATAAACTCTATGGTCTTCCATGCAGGAGCATATATCCCCGGATGGTTTGCATGATGGTGCTGGATTATGGGGTTCTTGCGCATGGAGGCATAAACTTGTTCCTCAAAATCATTGGCGAATTTAGAAACCACATACTTGCGGTTCACAAACCAACAAGGGTCATCTATATACAAGAGCGATATATTATAGATGAGTTTTGTACGGATATTGACCTCTATTCGGTCAAGGGCATTAAGCAAAAGTCTTCTGAGTTTGGTATCAAACTCATAAAGATCATAAACGCTTTTGAATGTAGTGCCCGGTTTTAGTTTATGGTCACGATATTCTAAACATGGAAATTTTATCTCGAATGGGAAAGAATAGAATCCAAGTCGGTAATAGCCGACATCAAGGAGAATTTCTTTTGCTTTCCCCTCATCATCAAATGCCATACCGTTTGATTTCAGTCTGGCGATTTGTTGGTCTATCGTATATGCTTTCTTCATTAAAGTTTGAATTCAAGTGCGAAGTTACTCATTTTTTTTGAAACAAACACCCATCATGTATATTGATTTATAGAAACATATCCCGCATCAGGTAATTTTTCCATATTCCTCCATAAAAATCCATCTTAAGCCACGCTTCCCTTGACAAGTCCCTTCAAGAAGATAACTCGGAGGACGATACCATCCGCGTTCAAGCCTGCGGTTTTCGCGCAAAAAATTCCCTACGGTAATTTTTCACCCGAAAAAACGTTCCGGTATCGCCGTCCGAGTTGTGTAAACGGTCGGGACTTAGCAAGTGAAGCGACCTACGACGCATAGGACAAAACCAAAAAAACAGTTGTCGGCGGTATTTTGCCGATACATGATGTCCCAATGGATACTGCCATCCTATAGCTTCCACACTTTCCTTGCTGCCGGTCTTATAAAGTACCCCAAGGAAGCGGGGACTAAAGACAGCTCGCTCCCAACTCTGCATAATACAACTTTTTCTTTGTCGGTTTCGTGCCGTTCCTGCCGCTTTCTACCGTTTCACTTTCCGTCCCTGCCGTTTTTTCCTGCGTGGAGTTTTCCGTTTGCGTGCCTATGCCCTCTTTTACCCCTCGGATTCGGTGCTTTTCCTTGCTTTTGCCTTTGCATTTTCCATTTTTCCGCCCTGCGTATTTCTTCCTGCGGTGAAACACGATGACAAGTGATGAAATATATATCCTAACTCATTGCAAACTAATCATTTATCAAAATTTCTCCTATATATTTGCACTGACAATTTATAGTTACCAACTCTAAAAACCAAAATTATGGCAAAGAAAAATGGAAGGGGCGATCCCCCTAAACCGCAAGTCTCCGAGAACGAACAGATGAGCGACATCGTGTTTATCCTCGACAAAATGGAACTGATTTTACAAGCCGTGTCCGAAATCTCAAGGGACGGCAGGTACAAGACGGTTCCGGCAGACAAGGAACACCAAAATTCCTTTCTGAAAATCGACCGCTACGCCAATATGTTCGAGAATTTCCTGAAGAACTTCTGGAGCCAGCTCAAAGACCCGACACGGTTCGGCATCCTCTCCGTCAAGGAGGACACGTTGGACAACCCGGAAGTAAGGCAGGCGGTCGAGGACATCGCGGCAGGAAAGCAGACCAAAGCCGTGGAGGAATTTCTCAAGAAATACGAGATTGTCCCCCGCGACAAGGAAAACCAAAGTATAAACCATCAAAATCAAGAAGAAATGGCAAAGAAAAATGAGACCCCGCAGCAGGCAGCCCAGGACGGTGGCCAGCAGCACCCCAAGTACCGTTACAACGAGTCCATGATCAACTGGGAGGAACTGAAGAAGTTCGGGCTGTCCCGCGAGTATCTCCATGAGCGCGGACTCCTTGACCAGATGCTCCGTGGCTACAAGACCAACCAGGTCGTGCCCATCAGCATGAACTTCGGCTCCGCCGTATTGCGTACCGACGCACGCCTGTCGTTCCAGCAGTCTGTCGGCGGACCGATTGTCCTCGGCATCCACGGAATCCGGCAGAAACCCGAACTTGACCGTCCGTATTTCGGGCACATCTTCTCCGAGGAGGACAAGAAGAACCTGCTTGAAACGGGCAACATGGGACGTGTCGTGGAACTGAAAGGGCGCAACGGCGAATACATCCCCTCTTTCGTCAGCATCGACAAGCTCACCAACGAGATTGTGGCCATGAAGGCAGAGAATGTGTTCATTCCCAATGAAATCAGTGGGGTGAAACTGACCGAACAGGAACAGAATGACCTGCGCGAGGGAAAGAAAATTTACGTAGAGGGCATGATCGCCAAGTCAGGCAACGAGTTCGACGCCCACATACAAATCAATGCCGAACGCAGGGGCATCGAATACATCTTCGAGAACGACAAGCTCTTCAACCGCCAGAAGTTGGGCGGCGTGGAACTTACCCAGAAGCAGATTGAAGACCTGAATGCTGGCAAGGCCATCTTCGTGGAGGGCATGCAGCGCAAGGACGGGGAGGTATTCTCCTCGTATGTCAAGCTGGACGAGGCTACCGGCCGGCCGGCATATACCCGTTACAACCCGGATTCCCCGGAAGGCGCACGCGAAATCTATATCCCGAATGAAATCAACGGCGTGAAAATCACTGCCGAGGAACAGCAGCAACTGCGGGAGGGAAAAGCTATCTTCCTAAATGACATGGTGAACCGCAAGGGCGAGGAGTTTTCGTCATTCATCAAAGCCGACCTGGAAACGGGAAGACTCAGCTATTCACGCACGCCGGACGGGTTCGAGCAGCGCGAGCAGTTCAAGGTCCCCGACAAGGTATGGGACGTGGAGCTGAGCCGGAAACAGCGAGCCGACCTCCAGAGCGGCAAAGCAGTACTGGTAGAGGGCATCAAGGGCTACGACGGCAAGACCATCTCCCAATATGTCAAGGCGAACTTCAACCAGGGCAGACTGGACTTCTACAACGAGAATCCGGACCGCAAGCGTGATGCCTCGCAGCGCAACGTGGTGGCAAACGTACAGAAGCAGGGCCAGGAACAAAGCAGCCGGAAATCCAAAGGCGCAAGTATCGCATGATGCGTGAATCAAACGAATGTGGAATCCTAAAAAAATCGGAAATATGGAAATGAACAATGGAAACACCACGCCTTTCAAGGCGGAAGATGTGAACTGGGACGAGCTGGCAGGCATCGGCATATTGAAGGACGAACTGGAAATGTCGGGAGAACTTGACACGTTGCTCAGGGGAGAGAAAACGAAAGTGATGCCGCTCAGCCTCGTGCTCCTCGGCGTGGACGTGGTGATGGACGCCACCCTGCAACTGGTACGCAAGGACGGCGGGCCGCTGATTGAGATCCTCGGTGTCAAGCCGTCGGCATAGCGGCACGTTACCGGTCAATCCGACGAGTTAAAATTAAAAAATGTCAAACCGCCGTTTCCTGTTTTCCGGTTCCGGTCACGGGGAACGGCTTAAATTTTATCCTAACATGAAAGCAATCATAGCAGAAAAACAGAGTGTGGGTATGGACATAGCCCGTGTGGTCGGCGCAACGGAAAAAAAGGACGGCTACTGTACAGGCAACGGGTACATGGTCACATGGGCGTCTGGACACCTCGTGTCGCTGGCACTGCCCGACACATACGGCTACACAAAGGCTGTTGCCGAAGACCTCCCGATGATACCGGACCCGTTCCGGCTGGTATCCAGACAAATCAGGACGGACAGGGGGATGGTGACGGACATTGCCGCCTCCCGGCAGTTGAAGGTCATCGACGAGGTGTTCTCCAAGTGCGACGACATCATCGTGGCAACGGATGCAGGCCGTGAAGGGGAACTTATCTTCCGGTGGATATATGCCTATCTGGGTTATACCAAGCCGTTCCAACGCTTGTGGATCTCCTCGCTCACGGACGAGGCCATCCGCAAAGGCATGGCAAACCTCAAGGACGGAAACGATTATGACAGCCTCTATGCCGCAGCGGACAGCAGGGCAAAGGCGGACTGGTTGGTGGGCATGAATGCCAGCCGCGCGTTGGCGATAGCCTCCGGATCGGCAAACAACTCCATCGGAAGGGTACAGACCCCTACACTCGCCATGATATGCGCACGCTTCAAGGAGAACCGCAACTTCATTTCCACTCCCTATTGGCAGCTGCACATCACGCTGAAGCAGGGAGAGGCGCACCGGCAGTTCATCCACCCGAAGGAGTTCAGGGACAAGAAAGCGGCAGAGGCGGCATACCGAAAAATATCTTCCGAATCCGTTGCGGCAGTCACCAAGGCGGAACGCAAGAGGGCATTCCAACAGCCCCCGCTTCTCTACGACCTGACAGCCCTCCAGAAGGACTGTAACATTCATTACGACCTTCCGGTAGACAAGACCCTTGCCATCACACAGTCCCTGTACGAAAAAAAACTGGTTTCATATCCGAGGACAGGCAGCAGGTATATTCCGCAGGATGTCATGGCGCACATTCCGGTATTGTTGGAAAAGATAACAGCCATGCCGGAGTTCCGTGAGTACAGAAGGAGCTTAGACCTTTCCGCCCTGAATACACGAAGCGTGGACGCCGCAAAAGTGACCGAGCACCATGCGCTGATTATCACCGGTATCGTCCCTGAGGGATTGTCCGAAGCGGAATCCATGGTTTATACTCTGATAGCCGGCAGGATGCTGGAAGCCTTCTCTCCCCCTTGCGAGAAAGAACTGCTGCTCATGGAGTGCGTATGCGGGGGACTGGACTTCCACTCCCGTTCCACTGTTATCGCCAATCCGGGCTGGCGGGCGGTGTTCTCCCGAAAGGAGGACCGGGAAAAGGACGAGCCGGAAAGAGACGAAGGCACAGCATCTTTTACAGAGGGTGAGGAAATACCGGTCATGGGACATGGACTGTCACAGAAAAAGACATTGCCCAAACCTCTTTATACGGAAGCCACCCTGCTCACGGCCATGGAGAACTGCGGCAAGGAAATCACTGACGGACAGGCACGCGAAGCGGTGAAGGATACGGGTATCGGTACGCCTGCCACCCGTGCCGCCATCATCACGACCCTGCTCAAACGTGACTACATCGAGCGTTCCGGCAAGAGTATCCGTCCGACGGAAAAGGGGCTTTATCTCTATGAATCGGTAAAGGACATGATGGTGGCTGACGCGAAGCTGACCGGCACATGGGAAAAGGCACTGGAACAGATAGAGGGGCGTACCCTCGATCCGGAAAGCTTCATGCTCTCCATCAGGGAATACACGGGAAAAGTGACCGGCGAGATACTGCGTCTCAAATTTCCGGAGCCGTCATCATGCGTCCTTGCTTGCCCCAAGTGCAAGACCGGCAACGTGGTGGTGAAGTCCAAAGTCGCGAAATGCGACCGTGAAGGATGCGGACTGCTGGTGTTCCGCCGTTTTCTGAACAAGGAACTGACGGACCAGCATCTCGAACAGCTTTTCTCTTCCGGTTCCACCCGACTGATCAAGGGTTTCAAGGGCAAGAAAGGGGTGTCTTTCGATGCGGCAATCATTTTTGACGAAAGTTTTAACCTGAAACTTTCTTTTCCAAAATCCAAGGGTGGGAAAGGTAAATGATACCGTCATTCCAATTCCGAGGCAAAGGTAGCGGAACCGCCCGTTTCCACCTGCAAGGTCGGGCCTTGCAGGTTTCGGGGGAAAATCATCCTCGCCCTGCTCCGGTATTTTCCCCGAAAACCTTGCCTGTGGAGGCGGTCCGCATCCTGGCCCCTGAAATTGGAAATGACATGTTTCACCTTTTAATAGCAAATGATCATGAAAGCAAAGGAATGTATCGAAAAACCGAGAACCGGCAAATGGATAAAAAGAATGGCACTGGCCGCCGCAGCCTTCATAATGTTCAGTTATCTTTATTCAAGAGGGATTTCACCGGTATGGGCGGCAGTCGCCATCGTCTGTTTCAGGGGATTCTTCAGGTTCCTCTATAAAATCGCCTGCCTTCTGGTAGCGGCGGCGATACTTTTCTGCATCCTCAGCTGCCTGGTATTCTGATTCCACCGGCATACAACATACAATATCGGGAAATGAAACAAATGCGGCATATAAACCACTGCAACACCTTGCAGGACAGGGCTGTCCCAACGGACGGCTCTTTTGGTATCCCATACTTTATGAAGACAAGGATGACGGGATCAGGGACGGAAAGGAAAGAGAGGCATATACAGCCATTGGCAGACCGGGAACTACAGGGCAAAGTTGGCAAACGCTTCTTTTCGGACGGCAAGGCCGGGACCCTTCGGGTTTCGCGGAAAAATCATCCTCGCCCGGAGGGCTTGCGGTATTTTTCCCGAAAGCCTTGCCTTTCCGGAAGCGTCTGCCGTAAAGCCCATGTAGTTCAACGGGCTGCCAAAGCCCGAGTATCCACAATTAAAATGATAAAGTCATGAATCAAGCAATCATCTCAAGACCGCCGACGGCACCGGTACAGATACCAATGCCGATACCGGCAAGAAGAAAGTACCATGTCCCGGAACCGACCGTCAAATTCCCTCCACGGGAAAAGGGCGGACCCGTACACATCTCCACACTGCTGGACCCGATACTGGAGATAAGCAGTCATCCTGACCGGAACAGGCTGTTAGCGGAGTTCTTCAACAGATATAAAGAATACGGTTATTCACACTTTAATCCATATAATTATGTTTTTTACAGCAATCAACCAGATGATGACAGAAGGAGTCGACCTGACACTCGTCATCCGTAAAGCGAACGGACAAATGGCGGTATCCGTACTGCCGAAGTCAAACGGGCTGAAAGACGAAGCCCAGAACCACATTATCCCGTTGACCCTCAAGGGAGTTCCGCAGGAACTGGATACCGGATTCCTGCAAGCCGTCGCCCGGCCGGTGCAGAAAGCCACGGGACTGATCACCAACATGGCGCAGTTCGAGGCACAGACGGAAAAGGCCGCTTCCGAGAGCAAGGCGGCGAAGGATGCAAAGGCCAAGGAGACGAAAGAGGAGAAAGAGAAACGGGAGAAGTACGAGAAGCATCTCAAGAAAGCTGAGGAACTGATTGCCGCGGGAAACCATAAGGATGCAGTGACGGCTCTCGGACAGGCCCGACTTTATGCCAAGCCGCAGGACCAAAAGAAGATTGACGAGATGCTTGAGCAGCAGAAAAAGGCCATGAACCGGGGAAGCCTGTTCGAGCTGATGGAAGAACCGCCTGCACCGCAACAGCTTCGGTCACAACCACCGGCAGCAACGGCACAACAGTTGCAGCCTGCACCGCACTGTCCACCGCAATCCCAGGCATCAGGACCGGCGGGCGGACAAATTCCTGACGGGCAGCAGCAGACAATGTGGCCGCCACAGCAGCCTGCGCAAAGGCCGGCACCGCATCAGGCTCCCCCACAGCCGCAATACGCCGGACAACGGCCGATGAGCCGCCAGCTCCCTCCACAGCCTGCATACGCGGAACAACAGATTTCATACCGGCAGGAACAGGAGCAAAATCCCGAAGACCTCTATCCGTACTATCAGAGGGGACAGGAAGTCCCTACCTACCGCCCGGAAGATTATGAGGAATATCCCGATTTTCCGCAATCCATGTTAGAACCCAATGTTTCACATTATCAAAGCATTTAATATTATGGCATTAGAAATCAAGGGAATGACACGCTCATTCACATTCAAGAAAGGCAACGGTATGGTCACACTCGATGACCCGAACACGTCGGACAGCCCCGAAATGGTCATGAACTACTACTCGAACTTCTATCCGGAACTGACCACGGCAACGGTGCACGGGCCGGTCATCAAGGAAGACAAGGCGGTGTATGAATTCAAAACTACCATCGGGACAAAAGGATAAAAGCAATGGGAAAGGACAATAAAAAACAGAAGAAATCATGTGTACCATTGGACGAACAGCAGGTGGAACGGCTTGCAAGGCTCATCATCGGACAGACCATACGCAATATCCGTTACAGTACGGACAGGAAAGAAAGGATTACGGCACCGGGGGGTGCCGTTCCTCTTTTCTGAACGCCACGTTTCAGCCAAAACCTTTGCCGAGTCTTGTCGTGGAAGATTCCGACGGGAAAAGGCACAATCTCATCACGCAGGACAACTACAGGTTCCTGCGTGACTCCTTCTTCAGATATGCCTGCCTAATGGAGAAGGAGACGGTACATACCCCGGGCCGGACGTTCGGGGAAGGGATCGCAAGGCTGCACGAGGAGATGGATGCCCTTGTCGGTGAGGGGCTGAACGTCAATATCGAAGAGCAAGACGGACGGTTGCTGTTCAAGCTCTGGAAAGCCCATCATTGGGGAAAACTGACACTGTATTATTTCCCGATGAAATTCGTGGAGGCTCTCGGACCGGAATTGAGGCGTATCTCCATCACGTTCATCCATGAATTGATGAAGGCAAACGGAATACAGACCGTTCTGGACGAGGACGACACGGAATATGTCCTGACCTGGATTTCAGAGGAAGTACCGGAAGAGGGCCCGGAGGAAAGGAAAAAACGGCTGAGGCTCCTGCACTCCTACGAGAACGGCAGAATAAAGAGGCTGCTCCAAAGGGTGGAACGCAAGTGCTACTACAAGAACCTGCCGAAGGCACTTGACAGGTATAAAGCCCAGAACGACTACGAACGGTCGCTGGTCTCCGCCATGAAGGAGGGGTTACAATTCCTGTCACCGGAACGCGGCATCATGGAATACTGCTACGATCCTTTTTATGAGGAGGAACCGGAGTTCCACCCCATGTACCTCTACCAACAGATACGTGTAATCTATGACAGTTACGATATGGTGACGGACTATCTCGTGAATTGTTACAATTCCCACAGCAGGGAGACCTACGACATCATACCGGTCACGACACTCGCCCTGTCTCCCGAAACGGGAGAGCTGTTCCACATGGATGACTACCCGGAACGCTTTTTCAAATGGGCGGACAAATTCATCAACATAATAATTTGAACACTATGATGGAGACAAACGAACTTACAAGAACTTTGAAGACCCAGCTTATCCCCAAGGCGGCACTGATAGCCTACGCCTCGGAGGATGACAAGAATTTTTTTCTGGAGATACGGGACATAAACGATCGTGGAAACATGGCGGAAGGCAGGCCTATAACGCAGGAATTCATGAACGAGCTTGTAAAGGGATATTCGGAAAGGCATAGCAGCACGCCTTACGGAAAAGTACCGTCCAACCTGATCTATTGCGATTCACGCAAGGGTAGCGAGCGGTATGTATGGTACAATCCCCCGCATAAACGGATGATGTTCTTCAGTCCGGGACTTGAAATAGAGAATGCGGAATACAACCTGCCGGGAGTCGTTTATGAGGCGGGAGAACACGGAATGAGGATATATGCCTACAAGGGTGACATGCCCGGCAAGGACACGCCGCTATATGCCGCGCCGTTCTTTAATGTGACCGGCTCCAGTGTATGCCTGGGTTCTGCCAATATAGACTTGCCCAAGGACCTGACATACGAAAGCCTGCTGCAATACTGGGAAAAGAAATTCTGGCTGACGGAGTTCTCCCATCTGGGAGGTGACGGAAACCCGACCAGATCCAACCTGGTTCTGGTAACGAAAGCAGCCAGGGACATGCCTTTCAATCTCGATGAACTGAAACCGTTGAACAATATGAAACTTAAAGACATACTGACATGAAAAGAGTACATTATACCGACAGTTACCTGATGAGTCCGCAGCATCCGGTAACGGTAAACCTGATCGGAGCGGGAGGAACCGGGTCGCAGGTACTCACCTGCCTGGCACGTCTTGACACAGCTCTGAGGGGACTCGGACACCCGGGACTGTTTGTTACACTGTACGACCCTGACACCGTGACGGAAGCCAACATCGGTCGCCAGCTTTTCGGACCGTCCGACCTGGGACAGAACAAGGCACAATGCCTCGTCACCCGGATAAACAACTTTTTCGGGAATGACTGGAAGGCGCAAGCGGACATCTATCCGGCAGTATTGAAGGATACCAGACGGGACAACCTGGCCAATATCACGATTACCTGTACCGACAACATCAAGTCACGGATTGACTTGTGGAATCTGTTGAAGGCTTTGCCGCAACCGACATACTGCACTTACGAGACCCCGCTGTACTGGATGGATTTCGGGAACACGCAGACCACGGGGCAAGTCGTGCTGGGTACCGTACCGAAGAAAATCAAACAGCCGGCGTCCAAACTCTATGAGACCGTCAATTCGCTGAAAGTCATCACCCGCATGGTGAAATACACGAGAGTGAAGGAAACCGATTCCGGTCCGAGCTGTTCGTTGGCTGAAGCGTTGGAAAAACAGGACCTGTTCATCAACTCCACACTGGCACAACTCGGATGCGGCATCCTATGGAAAATGTTCCGAAACGGAGTAATCGAGCATAACGGATTGTACCTGAATCTGGACACGATGAAAGTGAATTCGATAATCATATAGACAGGTCAGCGGTTATAAATTCTTTCGCTCGAATGGAAAGAGTTCAGGAAACAGCCTTTCCATTTTGAGTTTTCCATTTTCTATATGGCAAGATATTCTTTGCATTGGCTCTGAACTCCGTTTCAAGTCTTCACGCAATATACAGAACGCGGTCTTTTACTTTGTCATATTATTCAATATAATGCTTTTCAGAGATAAAAATAATTAAAGCGTTTTTTATCAATCAAGAATAGTTTAGCAGGAGATATACATAACAGCTTGAAGTTTTTTGAATTACTTCCTGTTTTTATTCCATATGTTAAACTAATAATTGATTATTTATGACTAGTGTAAAAGTAAAATTCACTCCTTCATCCGTTATCCTTAAAGAGGGAACGGTTCATTATCAAATAATTCATCATTGTAAAGTACGGCATATCCGCACCGGTTACAAACTGTTTCCAAGTGAGTGGATTTCTGCTTCTAGTGAAATCAATGTCTCGGCAGGAAGTGGAGAAGGCCGAAAAAGCTATCTTGTCGCATTAAAAAATCAAATTGATAAAGACCTTTTCCGAATAAAGAAATGCATTAACCGATTGAATCAGGAGAACAGTCCTTTCACAGTAGACCGTATAATAGAACTTTACACTACTCCAGAAGGAAATTCCACCTTTCTTCTATATGGAAAAGAACTGCTGGTTGAATTGAGGCAAATAGGTAAGGTGCGTACAGCTGGTACCTATCAGAGTGCCTTGAACAGCTTTGAACGTTACTTGAATAACCGTGGAGATGTCCCGTTGGACGAAGTGGATTCCAATCAGATGATAGCCTATGAAAGCTGGCTCAAAGGGAATGGCATCTGCCCGAATAGCTGTTCGTATTATATGCGTAACCTCAGGGCCATTTATAACCGGGCCGTGAATGAAGGGCTTGTTGTTCAACGAAATCCCTTCAAGCATGTCTATACCGGCATAGACAAAACGAAGAAACGGGCGGTTTCCCTCAGCGTGATTCGAAGAATACGGGATTTGGATCTTAATAAGAAGTCTCTCATTTTTGCCAGAGACATCTTTATGTTCAGTTTTTATACACGTGGAATGTCCTTTGTGGATATGGCATTCCTGAAAAAGAAAGACCTCCAGAATGGAATCCTGACCTATCGGAGAAAAAAAACCGGTCAGCAATTGTTTATCAAATGGGAAAAGCCCATGCAGGAACTTATTGATAAATACAATACCTCTGAAACTTCCTACCTGCTACCAATTATTCAGAACAATGGTGTGGACGAATGGCATCAATACCAAAATGAAGCGCACCGTATCAACAGAAATCTGAAACACATTGGCAAACAAATGGGTCTGGGTATTCCACTTACCACCTATGTTGCCCGCCATGCTTGGGCCAGCATCGCTCAAAGTAAAAATGTTTCTTTGCCTGTCATCAGTGAGGCACTGGGACATGATTCGGAGCAAACCACCCGAATTTATCTTGCCTCTTTAGACACATCTATTGTAGACAAGGCAAATAGTCTCATTTTAATGTCTATATAAATAAATACCTAAAAAGGTACATATCTTCTTAAGAGAAGTA
>OAWU01000713.1_pt1 | contig 17688 bp, 14 predicted proteins | sample 1477041 | NCBI WGS metagenome assembly OAWU01 (sample SAMEA2580266, study PRJEB22360) | human gut metagenome | biome: human gut; feature: human-associated habitat; material: faeces | place: Denmark | collected 2008/2010
AGTAGCCGTTACTCCACTGGAAGAATGGATTGAGTACCTGAAGAAATTCAGAGATTGTAAGAAGTCATTATTTTATATGATATTGTTTCGTCCCATTTCTTTTCTGTTTGGAAGGAAGTGGGACGAAATGTTTGTATATGTTCCCTTTTCAATATAGTACAGTAGTTCCTGGACGTACATTTTACAGTGAACGTTTAGTGATGATGGTGATGTTCACCGAGAACGCGGTGTGGCAACGTGCCGTGTCCTAACAGTTCGATGGGGCAGTTGAAGTTCTTTTCCAGCCATTCTGTAGAGACGCCCGTATCGGGGTGGTAGTCCAGTGTTTCGTTGACGCAGGCGATGGACTTTACTTGTTGCAGTACGGTGCCGATGTCATGGCTGACGAGGATGATGGCGCATTCCTTGTTTATTTCAGCCAACAGTTCGTAGAGGCGTGCTTCAAAACGTTTGTCGATGTACGTGCTGGGTTCGTCGAGAATCAGTACCGAAGGATCGGAGATAATGGCGCGTCCGAGCAGTGCACGCTGTAGTTGTCCGCCGCTAAGTTGGCCGATGGAACGGTGCTCGAGTCCTTCGAGTCCCATGCGGACGATGATTTGTTTGCCTTTCTCCTTCTGTTCGGGAGTGAAGCGGGAAGTCAGTGATTTCTGGATACTTAGTCCGGAGAGAATCACTTCCTCCACCGAAATCGGAAACTTCCGGTCGATGGTGCTGTACTGTGGCAGATAGCCGAGGGAAGTCTGAGCACCGGAAGTGACGGTTTGGGGCGTGCCGGATGGTTCTGTAGGAGTGTGGAAGATGATTTCTCCGGCAGTCGGTTTCAGCAGACCGAGGATGCACTTGATCAGTGTCGTCTTGCCGCCTCCGTTCGGACCGATGATGCCCAGAAAGTCCCGTTCGTAAACGTTCAGGTTTACGTCGTGGAGTACAGTACGACCGTCGTATCCGGCAGCAAGGTTCTTTATTTCGATAATCGGTTTCATATTTGGAGAGTTACTTCGTTTATGTATGATTCGGTCGTTCATTCTATAGAGTCCCGTTTTTATTCGGGGTCCATAGGGGTGAGTGCTTTGGCTACGTTCAGCATTTCTGTCTCCCAGTCATAACTTAACGGGTTGATGGGGACTACCTTTGTGCCGGTTTGCTGCGCGATGGTCTCTGCGTTGCGCTTGTCGAACTCCGGTTGTACGAAGATGACACCTACTTTTTCCGATTTGCACAAGTCTATCAGTTCTTTCAGATGGGCAGGTGAAGGTTCTTTACCGCCTTCCTCGATTGAAATCTGATGCAGTCCGTAGTCGCGGGCGAAGTAGGAGAGAGCCGGATGGTAAATCATAAAGGATTTGGCCGATTTCGGGGCGGAAAGTTGCCGGCGGATGAGGCTGTCGGTATGTTGGATACGACGGCAGAGGGAGTCGTAGCGTGCCAGATAATAGGCCTCGTTGGGCTTGTCGAGCATGCAAAGTGCCTTAAAGGTGTTTCCGGCAAGTATCAGGGCGTTGGTGGTAGAGTTCCATATATGTGGTTCTACGGCATGATTGTGCCCGTCGTGGTCATGATGTCCGGCTGTGTGTTCCTGTTCGTTGTTGTTCAGAATTAGGTCTACACCTTTTGAGGTGTCGAATACTTGGATGTGCGGAGTGTTATTCATCAGCCGGTCCATCCAGGTCTGCTCAAAGCCGATGTAGCCGATGCGGAGGTATGCTTTGCTGTCTCCCAGGGATACCAGTTGTTGAGGAATCGGGTCGTATGTCTCCGGACTGGAACCTTTCGGGACCATGCTCACTACCGTAAACTTGTCACCGGCAATCGCTTCCGTGAAGTAGCGTTGCGGTTCAATGGTGACGGTAATGACCGGTTTTGCTTCTTCGTTGCCGCTTGCTTTGGACGTTCGGCCCGTGCAGGCTGCCAACAGGAGGCAGGAGCCAAGAAGAAGGAGTGTTTTCAGATCTTTTAGTTGTTGTTTCATGACTATTGTATTAATATCGGGGGTTGCTACTTTTTCCTTGTATCTCTGTATTTCTATATTTCAGCTTCTTGCTTTTCTTTCGGCTTCAGGGCACGTAGTATTTCCCGCTTTCCTCCCGGAGGACCGGGAAGGCGCTCTACGGTAAAGCCTGCTGCCTGCAACATGCGCCGGATGACTCCTTTGGCGCAATAAGTGGTGAGGATGCCTCCTTCATTTAATAAAACATATAAACGGTTAAATAGTTCCTGCGACCACATTTCCGGTTGCTTTTCCGGAGCGAAGGCATCGAAATAGATAACGTCAAATGATAATGGAGAATGGATAATGGACAATGGAGAATGGCTGTGCTGTGTAATGGTACGGTTTATTGCCCATTGTTCATTATTCATTATCCATTTATTAACGTCGGCTTGTATTTTACAGAGAGTGAAGTGTGGGGTAAAGGATATTTCTTCTTCCCACGGTGATGTATGAATGCCTCTGAATAGATCGATGGCTGCTTGTTGTCCGCTATTGATCGCTGAATGCTCATCATTCTCTTTCCCTATATATCCCAGTTGCTCCACCATCTGCCATTCCAACGGGTAGAGTTCGAGGCCTGTATAGTGTACGTTGCGTCCGCTTCTTTCTGCTTCTTCAAGGGTAAGCCAGGCATTCAGTCCTGTTCCGAAACCGATCTCCAAGATATGTGGGGAGGGGGAATCGGAGGCTTTCAGTCCCATATTGATGAAAATATGCTGCGATTCCGTACGTGCTCCTTTGGTCGAATGATAATGTTCATTCAATTCCGGAACAAATAGGGTAGCACTCCCGTCGTCAGTCTTTTCAATTACTCTTTTCATCCTGCAACAACATTCCATGCGCTTTCCAGCACGTATAAAAGTAAGATGTAGCGTATCAGTTTCCCGGCAAACATGGAAGCGGTGGTAAGCCATACATTGCTTCGCATGAATCCCAGTGCGATGGAGATTACTTCTCCGACAGCTGGCAGGAAGGCGAAAAATGCCATCAATGCTCCCTTTCCTTGCAGGAACTTCATCATTTTGTCTACTTTCTCTTTCTTTACTTTGAAGTATTTCTCAATCCAGCTTATTTTGCCCAGACGTCCCATATAGTAACAGGTCATTCCGCCTGCGGTGTTGCCGAGCGCGGCAGCCAATATACAGGCGGTAGGGTTCAGACCGAGTTTCACCAGTGCTACCAGCACCAGTTCGGAACTGAACGGTATGATACTCCCTGCAAGTAGGGCCGAGATAAACAATCCCGGAAGTCCCCATTCGATGAGGAGTTGTATTGTTGAGTCTATAAAAGCGTCCATACGTTAAAACCGAATAAGAGGATGAGGCAGACCAGAGAAACAATGAAAAATACATTCGATGTTTTGCTGTTGGTCAGCACGAAAAGGTGTCCGATCAGTATACTGCTGCTTATCATAAGCAACGGCAGAAGGTTGCTGCATTGCGACGGTTGCAGCGCAATCAGTATGAAGAGGAAGAGCGTCAGGTCTATGAGAAATTGTAAATAGGCACGTGTACGTATCTTGTCTTCGAATCCGGCAACGACGCAATGGGCGGCGCTGACGATGAATAACACAAACAGGTAACCGAGTGTTGCCAGTTCCCAAGGCTGGAGTACCTGCAGGTTGAGTAAATCTCCAAAAGTAGCCAGTTCCCTGAATGGGTGATAGAACAGCTCCATCTGATCGTGGAAGAAAGCATGTCCGAACAGCATCCAATAGGGCATCGTCCATCCTATTAATGCACCGCAGAAACTGCGGAACGTAAGCGATTGGAAACGGTATGCCTCAAACAGCCAGAGCACCGAAAAGAAGGTGAGCTGGGGAAAGAAAATGCTTCCTGCACCGATAAAGAGGAAGGAATAGAACAAATATCCTGCCGCCTGCGACTGTTGATAACTCTTGAACAGAAAATAGATGGAGAATAAAAAGGCAATGGCAGCCACGTCTCCTGCATACAGCAGGTGCATTTCCGGGCAGACCGTGACCAGCAGAAAATAAATGGCCGTCTGTACGGAAGCCCGCATACGAATGATGCCGAACCGGTTGTTCAGCTCAATCAGGAAATAGCCGGCAGCTGCGTAGATAAGAAAACTGACAAGGTGTTCTGCCCATGTGGGAAGCAACAGCGTGCGGGCGGACTGCCAGAGGACGGAACCACCTTCTTCGCCCGCCGGCATGGTGAGTCCCGGCAATAGGACAGAGGTCAGCACCCAACAAAGGGTGCAGATGAAAATGGCAGCAGGGAGTGTCCACCGCCCTGCTGTGACCTGACCTTGTAGTCTCTTGTTTCTCATTATAAGTCGAATCCGATATCGTGACGGAAATACTTCTTGTCAAAGTTGATCATGTCTGCCACTTTATAGCTCTGTGCCAGTGCTTCTTCCTTCGTGGCCCCGTAAGAGCAGACAGCGATCACGCGTCCTCCGTTCGTTACGATTTGTCCGTCCTTCATGGCTGTTCCGGCATGGAAAATGATGCTTTCGGTAGCGGCAGCCGGATCCGAGTGACACTCCCTCCGGAAGCGCCAGCCTGTTCCAGCCCGCTGATAGGGAAGCCTTTTTCGTATGCTTCGGGGTAACCGCCGCTCACGAGGATAACGCAGCCTGCCGAACGCGGGTCTATCACCAGCGTCTTTTCGTCGAGGTTGCCTGCGGCTGTGCCTTCCAGCAATTCTACAAAGTCGCTCTGAATGCGGAGCATGACGCTTTCTGTCTCCGGATCGCCCATGCGGACGTTATATTCGATTACCATCGGTTCGCCTTTCACTCGGATCAGTCCGAGGAAGATGAAGCCTTTGTAGACGATGTTTTCTTCTTTCAGCCCGTTGATGGTCGGTTCGATGATGCGGGTGCGTACTTTCTCCATGTATTCTTCGTCGGCAAACGGAACCGGAGTCACGCTGCCCATACCGCCTGTGTTGAGACCTTTGTCTCCTTCGCCGATGCGTTTGTAGTCTTTCGCTACGGGGAGTACTTTGTAGTGTTCGCCGTCGGTAAGCACGAATACGGAACATTCGATGCCGCTCAGAAACTCTTCAATAACGACTGTTGCCGATGCGGAGCCGAACATGCCGCCAAGCATTTCCTTCAGTTCTTTCTTGGCTTCGTCCAGCGTAGGGAGAATGAGAACGCCTTTTCCGGCACAGAGTCCGTCTGCCTTCAGTACGTAAGGGGCTTCCAGCGTTTCGAGGAAAGCCAGCCCTTCTTCAAGGTTTTCGGTTGTGATACTTTTATATCGGGCTGTCGGGATTCGGTGACGCATCATGAAGCCTTTGGCAAACTCCTTGCTGCCCTCCAGCTGTGCTCCGTTGGCGGACGGACCGATAACGGCGATATGTTTCAGTTCGGGACGATTCTGGAAATAGTCGTAGATGCCTTCTACCAATGGATCTTCGGGACCTACTACCACCATTTCGATGTTTTCTTTCAGAGCGAAAGCGCTGATCGCTTCAAAGTCGGTAGCTTTGATGTTGACATTCTCGCCTACGGCGGTTGTTCCGGCGTTTCCCGGAGCGATGTACAGCTTTTCAACTTTCGGACTTTGGGCAATTTTCCATGCCAGTGCATGTTCGCGGCCACCCGAGCCTAGTAATAATATTTTCATAATGAGTATTGGGTTATGGGTTTTCAGTTATGAGCTTTTCGGTATGGTACTGTGGGCTGTCGGTCTTTATAGGTTCTGCTCAAAGTACCGGGTGATTTTCTCATGCAGATGTACGCGGTCGCGGCCTGATACGTTGTGCTTGTGGCACGGGTAAATAAACAGGTCGGGATAAGTGCGGGCGTCTACACAGGCTTTCATAAACGAAAGTGTGTGTTGCGGTACGCAGGTGTCGTCGTGGTCGTCATGGATAATGAGCAGATGACCTTTTAACTGTCCGGCAAGGTTCTTCAGGTCACATTCTTTGTAGCCTTCCGGGTTGCTTTCCGGAGTATCCATGTAGCGTTCGCCGTACATCACTTCGTAGTATCCCCAGTCGATGACAGGTCCGCCGGCTACGCCTACCTTGAATATTTCCGGGTGGCGGAGCAGCAGGGCAGTGGTCATGTGACCTCCGAAGCTCCATCCGTGCACGCCGATGCGGTTTCCGTCTATGTAGGGGAGAGATTTCAGAAATTCAATGCCCTTCACCTGGTCTTTGCCTTCTTCAATGCCGAGCCGGCGGAAGGTGGCGTTTTCAAATTCCAGTCCCCGGTTGGCACTGCCCCGGTTATCGAGGGTGAACATGATATAGCCTTTGTTGGCCATGTAGATGTCCCATCCGCGGGAACCGTTCAGCCAGCCGCCGGTGACGAGTTGCGCGTGTGGTCCGCCGTATACGTAGACGATGACCGGATACTTCTTGTTCGGGTCGAAGTCTGCGGGTTTGGTGAGGCGGTAATATAGGTCGGTGGTTCCGTCTGCAGCTTTAATGGTACCGGTTTCGATGGTGGGCATCTGATACCCCTCATACGGGTTTAGGGCGGTCAGCAGGTTGACTGTTTTCAGGCTTTTGGTATCCACGATGTCAATGCAGCGCGGAAGGGTAGGAGTCGAATAACGGTCGATGAGGTAGGTTCCCGATGCGCTGAGCGTTCCGTTGTGTTCTCCTTCGGTGGTAGAACGGAAACTGAACGGGAGACTTCGTTTTCCTGTGTTTACATTCACCGCAAAGTTATTGCAGCCTTTGCCGTCTACTGCCTGGAAGATGACTTCCTTCCGCTTCGCGTTGAAGCCCAGAATGTCGCCTACCAGCCATTTACCTTCGGTCAGTTGTTTCACCGGGATGTATTCGATATGCTTGCCGCCTGCGGCTTCGCTTTTCCAGTCGCCTTTGAGGCTGGTGGTGATGTCGCATAGGTATAGGTGATTGTATCCGTCGCGCTGGCTTTGGTAGATGAATTTATTGTTATCCCACGGTAAGAATACGATGGGGTGTTGAGGCTCTACATATTTAGGGTGCGTTTCTTCCAGCAGTTTGCCCGTCAGTTTGCCTGTCGTTGCATCATATTGGCAAAGTACGGCGTGGTTCTGGTCGCGGTTCAGCTCGATAAGGTAGAGGCTTTTTTCGTCCGGCGACCAGCTGATATTGGTGAAATAACGGTCGGTCGGATCGCCTGCATCCAGATAGATCGTCTTTTCGGTAGCAGGGTTGTAGATGCCTACTTTTACTTGGTGGCTGGTCATTCCTGCCATTGGATAACGGACGTTGTTCACTTCCCCTACGCGTGCGGTGATGTCTACAAGCGGATATTGCGTGACCATGCTTTCGTCCATGCGGTAGAAAGCGAGCAAGTTTCCTTTCGGGCTCCAGAAAGTGCCTTTGTTGATGCCGAATTCATTGCGGTGTACGGACTGACCGCAGACAATGCCTTCGGGCTCGTTAGTGATGGCCTGTTCGTTCACATACAGGTTATTGTTTACTGTGTAGGCTACGTTTCCGTTGGCTGCGCAATAGTCCTCGTTAGCTGCTTTCTCCTTCAGTTTCAGTGTGCTGACAATCCGGTTGTTCTTGAAATCGTATACGATGAACTTGCCGGATACTTTCAGTAGCATTTGCGGCTTGTCTGCCCATGGGTAAAGGATAGAATACGGGGGCGACAGTTTCCCTGCTTTATGGTCTGCAAGTACTTTGTTGATTTGTTCAAGGGTAGTGAGTACCGCCTCTTTCCCCGTTTGGGGCTGGACGGTGTAGATGGTGTCGGTACTTGGTTTGATACACACATCTCCCCACCATTGCAGGCCGTACAGGTTTTCTGCATAGCGGTAGGTTTCGCCACCTGGAATCAAATCTTCCAGTGTCAGCTTTTTAGTTTCCTGTGCCATAACATTGATTACGATTGGTAGTGCCAGCAATATCAAGATGGCTCTTTTTCCAATTTTACTCATTGCTTTTTACTTTATTTGTTTTTAAATCCTTCTATTTTTACCCTGTCCAAGGAGGTTGTCTTTATTTGAATGGCATACCTTTCCTTGTCGGATGATAGACCTTTTCCAAATATTGATAAGGTCGCATTTTGCAACCTTATATTGATAGTCAATGAAGGAATGAAATTACTCTTCTTCCTTCTTCGGAATTCTGGGCTCCCGATTTCCTCTGAACTCTCTCGGAGCTCTCGAATCTCTTTCTCCCCGGAACTCGCCTCTCGGCTTTCTGTCTCTGTCATCCCGTGTAAAGCTTCCTTCTTCTCGTCTGGGTTTGAAGTCACCCTCCCGACGTGGTTTGTACTCTCCTTCGCGGCGTGGTTTATATTCACCTTCTCTGCGTGGCTTGAATTCCCCTTCGCGACGCGGTTTGAACTCACCTTCCCGTCTGGGTCTGAATTCTCCTTCCCCACGTGGCTTGAATTCTTTTCTTTCCCGGGGTTTCGAAGCATCATAGCTTCCTTCTGTCTCTTTTTTCTCTTCTCCTTCTCCCTCCTGACTCTTGAACTCTTTATATTTTCCGTCGAAAATCTCATATTTGCGGAACTCGCATTCCAGTGCACCATTGAATAACGGTACTTTCTGACTTGCTTTCAGGCCAATCTGATCGAAACATTCTTCGCGGTAAGAGAGTACCCAGGCTTCGTTTCCTACAAATGCATGTTTCAGACGCTCACCAATCATCTGGTACAATCCAAGCAAGTCATTGGTGGAGATACGTTCACCATAAGGGGGATTCATGACGATAATGGACTTTTCCTGCGGTTGTTCAAACTGCTGGAACGGTTGCAGTTTCAGTGTCACATCCTTGGATACGCCTGCCGCTTTTATATTATGTGTTGCTATTTCGTTCGCTTTCGGACTGTTGTCATATCCGTAAATCTTATGCGTAAACTCGCGCTCCTGGCTATCATCATTGTAAATCTCGTCGAACATCTCCGAATCGAAATCCACCCATTTCTCAAATGCGAATCCTTTGCGGAATACTCCCGGAGCGATGTTTCTTGCTATCAGTGCTGCTTCCACAGGAATCGTTCCCGAACCGCACATCGGGTCAATCAGGTCACATTCGCCGCGCCATCCTGTCATCAGAACCATACCGGCAGCCAATACTTCGTTCAGCGGAGCTTCTACCTGTTCCTGACGGTATCCGCGACGATGAAGCGATTCTCCGGAAGAGTCCAGCGACAACGTACAAGTGGTATGTGCAATGTGAATATTGAGCAGTACATCCGGATTATTGATGCGTACCGACGGACGTTTGCCTGTCTTTTCGCGGAAATAATCCACAATAGCATCCTTCACCTTATACGATACAAACTTGGAATGACGGAATTCCTCGCTGAATACAACTGCATCTATCGCAAACGTCTTGTTTACATCAAGATACTCTTCCCATGGAATAGCCTGTATCTGGTTGTAAACTTCATCAGCATCCTTTGCCGTAAAATTCTTGATCGGTTTTAGAATGCGGATAGCAGTACGGAGGCAGAAATTTGCCTTGTACATCATACGCTTGTCTCCTGTAAATGAAACCATGCGGCGTCCTATCTGGATATCGTTGGCTCCCAGTGTTGTAAGTTCTTCAGCAAGGATCTCTTCCAGTCCCTGGAAGGTCTTGGCTATCATCTCGAATTGTTCGCTCATATATAGTTAATTGATTTTATTTCTTTGCTTTTGTTTGTACTATTTTCGCTCCGGCGGGGATATTCTCTGTTACCCAGATATTACCTCCTACGGTGGCGTCTCTTCCGATAGTAATTCTTCCCAAGATAGTAGCATTGGAGTAGACAATGACATTGTCCTCCAGAATCGGGTGGCGGGGAATGCCCTTGATCGGTTTTCCGTCGGCATCCAGCGGGAAGCTTTTCGCTCCCAGGGTGACACCCTGATATAATTTGACATTATTTCCGATGATGCTTGTTGCACCGATCACGACACCCGTTCCGTGGTCTATGGTAAAGTGACTGCCTATTTTCGCTCCCGGATGGATGTCGATTCCCGTTTCGCTATGTGCCATTTCCGTAATCATGCGCGGAATCAGGGGAACACCCAGTTCCAGCAGTTCGTGTGCAATACGATAATTGCTGATCGCTTTGATAGCGGGATAACAGAAAATAACTTCACCGTAGCTCTTGGCAGCAGGGTCGCCGTTGTAGGCGGCTTCTACATCCGTTGCCAGTATTCTTCTCATAGCGGGTAGTTTACTGATAAACTTCGCGGCTAGTCGGGCAGCTTCTTCTCTTCTCGACTCCGAGCAGACGTTGCATTTTCCTTCTGTCGTTCCGAAACATAATCCGGCAAGGATTTGCTCTGTGAGCAAGTCAAATAACTTTTCGATATTTACACCGATGTGATAATTGATTGTCCGGCTGTTGATGGTGGAATTTCCGTAGTATCCGGGGAAGAGAATGGCACGTGAAAGCTCGATAATTTCATACAAAACTTTAGCAGAGGGCAATGGTTCGCCATCTTTATGTTGATGAAACAGCCCTTTGTAAGATTCGCTTTCCGATAGCTCATCGACTGCCTGTGTCAGAATGTGGGTAAAGTTCAATGGACTCATTAGGTCAGTTACTCATGTTTATATGGGCGCAAAGGTATTAAAAAAATAATAAATTTCGTTGAGATTCAATATAATTAATGTATTTTTGTGGCATTCAAAATTAGACACGGACGAGGGGACGAAATAAAGCGAAATCTGCTATGAAGCTATTTGGGTTGATAGGGTTGGTGATATGGTTGAGCTGCAGTTGTGTGGATAAGCATCGCAGTCACTCTTTGTGTGAGCAATCATTTATTGACTCTTTGGAAGTCCGTGCACAGGATTCTCTGTTCTCTAACTTGCCTTATTCGCGTTCTTTATTGCGTAATGCACTCCACCAGACGCAGGATTCGATGACATATTACCGCCTGATGGCATTGTATGGAAAGACTTTTTTCGTATCGTCCGATTTTGATTCTATCCTCTATTATAACCGCCCTGTGAAAGAGTATGACAAGCGTGCAACTGCCTGCCCGCGCTGGAATGATGTGCTTTCGGATGTATATAACATCGAGGGAAATGTCTGGATGCAACTCAATCAGCCCGATTCGGCAGTTGCCTATTATGAGAAATCCTACGCTTATCGTCTGAAAGGAGACAAGGCGCATCTTCTATCGGATATTTGTATGAATCTGGCTGATGCTCATCTGCATCGTGGGGAACTGGCACATACCGCTTCTTATTATCGGAAGGCATTGTTTATCTGCGACTCCCTGCACCTGTCGGAACATGCCAAGTTTCCAGTTTATTGCGGATTAGGACAGACTTACATGGATTTGCGCGACTTTGATTTGTCAAATCATTATTACGAGCTGGCAGGGCAGTTTTTTGATGAAATGACTGTCAGCGAGAAGTGGGTGTATCTCAATAATCGGGGAAATCATTACTATTACAAGAAAGATTATCAGGAAGCACTGGTTTATATGCGGCAGGCGGCTGATATGATAGCGAATTATCCGCAAATGGTATTTGAAAGTAATCTCTCGAAAGTCAATCTGGGCGATCTTTATCTGCTGACTAACCGTTTGGATTCTGCTGAAAACAATCTGAATGAAGGTTATCGTTATTTTTCGGAGATAAAGAATAACTCCGCCATGCACTATATTGAGACACTGATGATTGAGCTTTCCTTGAAAAAAGGAAATATCGCACGTGCCAGGGAGATGATTGCACGGACTGCTTCTACCGGCCATGTGGATGCCAATATGCTCACTATACGCAACCAATATCTGCAGCATTATTATGAAAAGGCCGGCGACTACCGTAATGCATATAAATATCTGAAGCGTGATTACCAACTGAATGACTCTATCCGTAGCGAGCGGATTCGTACTCGTGTGGCCGAACTGGATATGCGTTACCGTCAGGATACGATCGTATTGCGCAAAGAAATGCAGATTCAACGGCAGGCTGGTGAGGTACGGGTTTTGAGGCTGAGCATGTATATCTGGGTGCTTGTCTGCCTGTTGCTCGCAGCCGGAACGGTAGTGATCATCTGGTATATGAGGAAAAAGAGAGAGTTTCTCCGCGAACGTTTCTTTCAGCAGATCAATCGTGTCCGTATGGAGAACTTGCGGAGCCGGATTTCTCCTCATTTCACTTTCAATGTGCTGGGACGGGAGATTAATCAGTTCAATGGGTCGGAGGAAGTGAAGAATAATTTGATGGAACTGGTCAAATATCTCCGTCGGAGCCTTGAACTGACTGAAAAGTTAAGCGTATCTTTGCAGGACGAACTGGATTTCGTGCAGTCGTATATCAGCCTCGAAAGCGGTCGTATCGGCGAAGGCTTTACAGCGTCGGTGATAGTAGAGGAGGGACTGGATGCAAAACGTATCATGATTCCTTCCATGATTGTTCAGATTCCGGTAGAGAATGCGATTAAGCACGGACTGGCTGGAAAAGATGGAGAAAAGGAGTTGTCTGTCCGTGTTTCCCGTGAAGGAAAAGGAATCCGTATCTTGGTTTGTGACAATGGACGAGGGTATCTTCCGCAAGTTGTTTCTTCGACTAAAGGGACGGGAACCGGACTGAAAGTGCTCTATCAAACGGTCCAGCTGCTTAATACAAAGAATAAAAACGAGAAAATGCGTTTTGACATAACCAACCGAAACGATGGTCAGACCGGTACGCAAGTGTCTGTGTATATACCGTTTCATTTTTCTTATGAATTATGATGAATGTAGAAGATAAATATAAAGTTGTTATTGTGGATGATGAGCGTACTGCGATTGATGCTTTGCGCAGGGAGCTGGGCGCTTATCAGGAGTTTGAAATAAAAGGAACAGCAAGCAATGGAGCAAAAGGGAAAAAGATGATAATGGAACTGCGTCCGGACCTGTTGTTCTTGGATGTGGAGCTTCCGGATGTGCTGGGGCTTAACCTGTTGAGTGAGATACGCGATGAAGTGCTGTGGGATATGAAAGTTGTTTTTTATACTTCATATGATAAATATCTGCTTCAGGCTCTGCGTGAGTCCGCTTTTGATTTCTTGTTGAAACCTTTTGAGACGGAAGATCTGAAGATCGTTATAGAACGCTACCGGAAAGCTGTCGCTTCGATACCGGTGGCTCCTTCGTCCTCTTTTGCTTCTTCTGTCAGTGCCCTGATGCCGCAACAGGGAATGTTTATGATCAGTACGGTGACCGGTTTCAAGCTTTTGCGGCTGGAAGAGATCGGGTATTTCGAATATCTGAAAGACAAGCGCCAGTGGCAGGTAGCTCTGTTCAATCAGACCCGGTTGAACTTGAAGCGAAATACAAAAGCCGAAGATATCATTGGTTACTCACAAGCTTTTATTCAGATTAGCCAGTCAGCTATTGTCAATGTTAATTATCTTGCAATGATTGATGGGAAATGTTGCCAGCTCTATCCGCCTTTTCATGATAAAAGCGATCTGATAATCTCCCGAAGTTTTCTGAAAGGTCTGCAGGATCGGTTCTTTGTGCTATAAATCTACACTTTTGCGAATATACGCGAAAACGCCGTTTCTTCATCAGGAACGGCGCTTTCTTTTTGTTAGAATATTAGAATGAGAGAGTATATTGTTAAAAAAATGCTGTTACAAATTAGTATTGTCCATGGTTACTGTCATCTCCGGAACTAATACGTAAGCACGTTTCTTGGTGTTCCATTTATAGTAATTGGTCGTTACAGTTTTTCCTTTATAAGCATATTGGATACGGAGATCTTTTTCCCATTCTTCTTTAGTACTGTTCCATTTCAAGGTCTCGCTTTCAATCATGCGCTTATTGTCGTCGTACTTATAGTTGTATTTCATATAGTTGGCAAGTGTGTTTCCGTTCATCTTGTAAACAGTCTGACCTACCATTACTCCATTTTCTTCTACCGGATTATAAACCAGCTGACCATCATAACTGCGTGCAGAAGCAACAAAAGAGGTCATCAGAAGAACTACGGATAGAACATACATTTTTAAAGATACTTTTGTTTTCATGGCTATTTGATTTTAGAATTATACTTTCATTTGTCTATCAATACTCTTGTATTGCGCTGCAAAGTTATATATTTATTCGGTATTTATGCAAATATAAAGCTGAAATAATATCAAAATGTCAGGTAATGGCTAGGGGACTATCTTGCTTTTTGCCAAGATTGGTGACAAAAAAATATCCGGCAGTCAACCTGCCGGATATAGAACGGAGCACTTCGTTGAGGAAGTGAACCTTTTTCTTGCTTTCTGGATAATGGGTTAAATAATGTTATAACTCATTCTTTCCTTTATTTGGCTGTTCAGCCCTGCTTTGCTATAGTAGGATAAACATTGTTTTAGTGTGCTTCGAGCCAGTTTTTGCCCCATCCGCAATCTGCTTTCAGGGGGACATGCATGCGGTATGCATTTTCCATTTCCTCAATGACGATCTCTTCTACCCGTTCTTTTTCGTTCATCGGTACACTGAAGTTCAATTCATCATGCACTTGGAGTATCATTTTGGCCTGTATGCCTTCTGTCTGGAAACGCTGATAAATACGTGCCATTGCTACTTTTATGATATCTGCGGCACTTCCCTGAATTGGTGCGTTGATGGCATTTCGTTCTGCATAGCCGCGTACAACTGCATTTCGTGAGTTGATATCGGGCAAGAAGCGTTTCCGGTGGAAAATCGTTTCTACATACCCTTTTTCCTGAGCTACCTGGATGCTTTTATCCATATAAGCCTTGACGCTTGGATAAGTTTCGAAGTAACCGTCGATCAGTTCCTTGGCTTCTTTCCGGTCTACGTTCATACGTTCGGCAAGTCCGAATACGGAGATGCCGTAGATGATACCGAAGTTGGCGGTTTTCGCCTTGCGGCGCATGTCAGAGTCGACGTCTTTCAGGTCTATCTTATATATTTTGGCAGCTGTTGCCGCATGGATATCATGATTGCTGAGGAAGGCATCGATCATATTTTTGTCTTCGCTGAGATGTGCCATGATACGGAGTTCTATCTGCGAATAGTCGGCAGAGAAGAAAAGACAGCCTTCGTCCGGAATGAATGCCTTGCGGATTTCTTTGCCGTTCTCGTCGCGGATAGGAATATTCTGCAGGTTCGGGTTGCTCGAACTGAGGCGTCCGGTAGAGGTTACAGTCTGGTTGAAGGATGTGTGTACCCGTCCCGTACGTGGGTTAATCAGTTGGGGAAGTGCATCTATATACGTTCCCAGCAGTTTTTTCAATCCGCGATGTTCCAGTATTTTTTCTACTACGGGATGTTTGTGCCGGAGACTTTCGAGCACTTCTTCCGAGGTGACGTACTGACCGGTTTTGGTCTTCTTTGCTTTTTCTATGATCTTCAGTTTGTCAAACAGTACCTCGCCGACTTGTTTGGGCGAAGCGATATTGAAGGTTTCGCCCGCCAGTTCGTAAATCTCTTGTTCGATGCGCTGCATCTGGGCGGTGAAATGGACAGACGATTGTTTGAGCGCATCTGTATCCAGCAACACTCCGTTTCGTTCTATGTTGACCAATACCGGTACGAGCGGCATTTCGATATCGTAAAACAAACGTTCGGCATCGTTCTCTTTCAGTTCCTTCTCCAGCACATTTTTAAGTTTCAGCGTTACGTCTGCATCTTCGCATGCGTAACGGTAGACATCCTTCGGGTCGAGATCGCGCATGTTTTTCTGATTCTTTCCTTTCGGACCTATCAGTTCGTCGATGTGAATGGTCTGATAGTGAAGATAGATTTCTGCCAGATAGTCCATTCCGTGACGAAGTTCCGGTTGAAGAACATAGTGGGCGATCATCGTATCGAAGAGTGCACCTTTCACCTGCACTCCGTAATTTTCAAGAACGATCATGTCGTACTTGATATTTTGTCCGACTTTCAGGGAATTCTCATTTTCGAAGACCGGTCGAAACTCATTGACTATTTTTAACGCTTCATCATGATTGTCGGGGACCGGAACATAAAAGGCCTGATTTTCGGTTATAGAGAAACTCATTCCGACCAGTTCGGCATCCATTGGTTCTGTTCCTGTGGTCTCCGTGTCTAACGAGAGAATTTTCGATGTAAGTAACTTTTGAATAATTTCGCTTCTTTTCTTCTCTGTATCAATGAGTTGGTAATCACAGTTAAGCGTTTCTAACGTCTCTAGATTCGATTTTTTCGCTTCGCCTGCCTCGTTGCCCGTAAAATTCGCAAATAAATCGCCTTGGATGGCTCCTCCTTCTTCGGGAAAAAGAGGAAGAGGAGAGGGGGCACTTTGAGGGGTTGCCGTTTTGTTTCCGGTAGGCGTAGTTACTCCACCTTTTGAACTTTCCTTTTTCAGTACCCGGTCGATAAGTGTCCGGAATTCCAGTTCTTCAAAAATCCGGCGGAGTGAATCCTCGTCTGCTTGTTCGCGGACGAGCTTGTCCATTTCGAGTTGGATAGGAACATCGATCTTGATCGTGGCGAGGAATTTGGAAAAAGTGATCAGTTCCTTGTTTGTTTCCACTTTGGTTTTCAACGCTCCTTTCAGTTGGTCGGTATGTTCCAGCAGATTCTCGATGCTTCCGAATTCGGCGATTAGTTTTTGAGCGGTCTTTTCACCGACACCGGGGCAGCCCGGGATATTGTCGGAAGAGTCGCCCATCAGTCCGAGCATATCGATCACTTGCGCGGGCGACTGGATATCGAACTTCGCTTTCACTTCTTTGATGCCCATCACTTCAAAGCCTCCCGTATGTTTGGGGCGGTACATGAATACATTGTCTGTCACCAGCTGACCGTAGTCCTTGTCAGGGGTCATCATATAAGTAGTGATGCCTTGGCGCCCGGCTTCTGTGGCGAGGGTCCCGATCACGTCATCGGCCTCGTAGCCTGCCACTTCCAGAATCGGGATGCGGTAAGCGTGTATGATCTCCTTTATAATAGGTACGGAGAGGCGGATGGCTTCCGGTGTTTCTTCGCGCTGGGCTTTATATTGTTCGAAAGCTTCGTGACGGAAAGTAGGGCCGGAGGGGTCGAAGGCTACTCCTATATGTGACGGGTTCTCTTTTTTCAGCACCTCTTCGAGGGTATTGACAAAGCCGAGAATGGCTGAAGTATTGAACCCTTTGGAGTTGATTCTGGGATTCTTGATAAAGGCGTAATAAGCCCGATATATCAGTGCATAAGCGTCTAAAAGAAATAATTTATTGTCTGACTCCATAGATTTAATTAATTTTTCATGGTAAAAGTACAAAAAAATACCGTATTAAGCGTTTTATTATTACTTTTGTGCTCAAATAGTGTTATGAATGGATAGTATCTCACTTATCAAAACCCCGATTGAAGCGGAGCTGGAGGATTTTAAGGATCTTTTTGATAGCCCTCTTTCTGATTCGAACGCATTGCTCGATAGCGTAATAACTCATATACGCAAGAGGAATGGTAAGATGATGCGTCCTATTCTTGTCCTATTGGTGGCACGTCTTTATAGTGCTGTTTCTCCTGCTACTCTTCATGCGGCAGTCTCTTTGGAGTTGCTTCATACGGCCAGTCTGGTGCACGACGACGTAGTCGACGAGAGCACCGAACGTCGCGGCCAGCTTTCGGTGAATGCTGTTTTCAATAATAAGGTATCTGTACTGGCGGGTGATTATCTTTTGGCTACCAGTCTGGTGCATGCCGAGCAGACCAATAATTATAAGATTATCCGTCTGGTATCCTCGCTGGGGCAGAAGCTTGCTGAAGGAGAGTTGCTTCAACTTTCGAATGTAAGTAATCATAGCTTCTCGGAGGAAGTTTATTTTGATGTAATACGTAAAAAAACGGCGGC
>OAWU01000720.1_pt1 | contig 17496 bp, 18 predicted proteins | sample 1477041 | NCBI WGS metagenome assembly OAWU01 (sample SAMEA2580266, study PRJEB22360) | human gut metagenome | biome: human gut; feature: human-associated habitat; material: faeces | place: Denmark | collected 2008/2010
TGGAGCACCTCAAAAACACCATCATACACTAAATCAGTAAGTTGGCAGCATCACCTCCCTGGTGATGATCTGAAACTGCAGACAGCGCAGGATTCAGACAATGGATTTTCGGCGCTTGAACAGGCGCTGCTGCGGTATATCGCCGCCGGTCTTGGCGTTTCCTACGAACAGTTGTCCCGTGATTACTCGAAGGTCAGTTACTCAAGTGCCCGCGCCTCCGCCAATGAGTCGTGGCGCTATTTTATGGGGCGGCGAAAATTTATTGCGGCCCGACTGGCCACGCAGATGTTTTCCTGCTGGCTGGAAGAGGCACTTCTTCGGGGGATTATTCGTCCGCCACGGGCACGTTTTGATTTTTATCAGGCGCGATCAGCCTGGTCACGGGCAGAGTGGATTGGTGCCGGAAGAATGGCCATTGACGGGCTCAAGGAAGTCCAGGAATCAGTGATGCGCATTGAGGCCGGACTGAGCACGTATGAGAAAGAGCTGGCGCTGATGGGCGAGGATTATCAGGACATTTTCCGCCAGCAGGTCAGGGAATCTGCAGAGCGGGAAAAAGCCGGACTCTCACGCCCGGTGTGGATAGCGCAGGCGTATCAGCAGCAGATAGCGGAGAGTCGCAGGCCGGAAGAGGAGACAACACCACGTGAGACGTAATCTTTCACACATTATTGCCGCAGCATTCAATGAACCGCTGCTTCTGGAGCCCGCCTATGCGCGGGTTTTCTTTTGCGCGCTCGGGCGCGAGATGGGGGCAGCAAGTCTTTCGGTACCACAACAACAGGTACAGCTTGATGCTCCCGGAATGCTGGCTGAAACGGACGAGTACATGGCCGGAGGTAAACGACCGGCCCGTGTTTACCGGGTGGTGAACGGTATTGCTGTACTGCCGGTGACCGGCACGCTGGTGCACCGGCTGGGCGGTATGCGGCCATTTTCCGGAATGACAGGCTATGACGGCATTGTCGCCTGTCTTCAGCAGGCAATGGCAGATAGCCAGGTGCGGGGCGTACTGCTGGACATTGACAGTCCGGGCGGGCAGGCCGCCGGCGCGTTTGACTGCGCTGACATGATTTACCGCCTCCGTCAGCAGAAGCCGGTCTGGGCACTGTGCAATGACACGGCCTGTTCTGCAGCCATGCTGCTGGCGTCGGCCTGCTCCCGACGGCTGGTTACCCAGACATCCCGTATCGGCTCCATTGGCGTGATGATGAGCCATGTCAGCTATGCCGGTCATCTGGCGCAGGCCGGGGTGGATATCACGCTGATTTATGCCGGGGCGCACAAGGTGGATGGCAATCAGTTTGAAGCCTTACCGGCAGAGGTGCGTCAGGACATGCAGCAGCGGGTTGATGCGGCGCACCGGATGTTTGCCGAAAAAGTGGCGATGTATACCGGGTTGTCTGTGGATGCGGTCACGGGGACAGAGGCTGCCGTTTTTGAAGGTCAGTCCGCTATTAAGGCCGGACTGGCGGATGAATTAATCAATGCGTCGGATGCCATCAGCGTGATGGCTGCGGCGCTGAACACTCATGATACAGGAGGCACTATGCCGCAATTAACTGCAACGGAAGCTGCCGCGCAGGAGAACCAGCGAGTGATGGGGATCCTGACGTGTCAGGAAGCGAAAGGACGTGAACAGCTTGCCACGATGCTGGCAGGACAACAGGGCATGAGCATTGAACAGGCCCGGGCGATTCTGGCCGTGGCGGCACCGCAGCAGCCAGTGGCATCCGCGCAGAGTGAAGCCGATCGCATTATGGCGTGTGAAGAAGCGAACGGTCGTGAACAACTGGCAGTAACGCTGGCGGCGATGCCGGAGATGACGGTGGAAAAAGCCCGCCCGATCCTGGCTGCTTCACCGCAGGCGAATGCCGGACCATCACTCCGTGATCAGATCATGGCACTGGATGAGGCAAAAGGGGCTGAGGCGCAGGCTGAACAGCTGGCTGCCTGCCCGGGAATGACCGTGGAGAGCGCCCGGGCTGTGCTGGCTGCGGGATCAGGTAAGGCAGAACCGGTCTCTGCATCCACAACCGCCCTGTTTGAACATTTCATGGCGAACCATTCACCGGCTGCGGTCCAGGGGGGCGTGTCACAGGCGTCAGAAGACGGTGATGCGGACGTGAAAATGCTCATGGCCATGCCATGAAGTCAGTGCTGAACATCAATACGAGGTTTTAACAATATGGTGACGAAAACCATCACTGAACAGCGTGCGGAAGTACGTATTTTTGCCGGTAATGATCCGGCTCACACCGCCACAGGCAGCAGCGGGATTTCCTCGGCAACACCGGCACTGACACCCCTGATGCTGGATGGGGCCACCGGGAAACTGGTGGTCTGGGACGGACAGAAAGCCGGTAGTGCGGTTGGCATACTGGTACTGCCGCTTGAAGGCACAGAGGCGGTGCTGACGTATTACAAGTCGGGGACCTTTGCGACGGAGGCAATCCGCTGGCCTGAAAGTGTGGATGAACACAAAAAGGCCAACGCCTTTACCGGCAGTGCCCTGAGTCACGCGGCGCTGCCGTAACACGTTATCAGGCCACCGCGTTGGCCTGACTGATTTCTTAATGAAAGGAACTGATTTATGGGATTGTTTACGACCCGCCAGTTACTCGGTTATACCGAACAAAAAGTGAAATTCCGTGCGCTATTTCTGGAGCTGTTTTTCCGCCGTACGGTGAATTTCCACACCGAAGAGGTGATGCTGGACAAAATTACCGGAAAAACGCCGGTGGCGGCCTATGTCTCCCCGATCGTTGAAGGAAAAGTGCTTCGCCATCGCGGTGGTGAAACCCGCGTGTTACGTCCGGGCTACGTCAAGCCCAAACACGAATTTAATTACCAGCAGGCGGTTGAGCGCCTTCCTGGTGAAGATCCGGCTCAGCTGAACGACCCGGCCTACCGTCGTCTGCGTATCATTACCGATAACCTCAAACAGGAAGAGCACGCTATTGTCCAGGTGGAAGAAATGCAGGCGGTGAATGCCGTGCTGTATGGCAAATACACCATGGAAGGGGAACAGTTTGACACGGTCGAGGTGGATTTCGGACGCTCTGAAGGAAATAACATTGAGCAGGCCGACGGTAAAAAATGGTCTGAGCAGGACCGTGATACGTTTGATCCGACGCATGATATTGACCTTTACTGCGATCAGGCCAGCGGTCTTGTGAATATTGCCATTATGGACGGTACGGTCTGGCGTCTGCTGAATGGCTTTAAGCTGTTCCGCGAAAAACTGGATACCCGTCGCGGCTCAAATTCACAACTCGAAACGGCAGTGAAAGACCTGGGAGCGGTGGTGTCTTTCAAAGGGTATTACGGTGATCTGGCCATTGTGGTGGCGAAAACGTCTTATGTGGCAGACGACGGTACCGAAAAACGTTATCTGCCGGTGGGCATACTGGTCCTGGGGAATACGGCAGCAGAGGGCATTCGTTGCTATGGTGCCATTCAGGATGCGCAGGCGTTGTCCGAAGGTGTGGTGGCCTCTTCCCGTTATCCGAAACACTGGCTGACTGTGGGCGATCCGGCCCGTGAATTCACCATGACGCAGTCCGCTCCGCTGATGGTGCTGCCGGATCCGGATGAGTTTGTGGTGGTGCAGGTGAAATAATCCGTGAGCGGGGGCGAAATGCCCCCGTGTCTTTTTTCACAGGAGGCTGAGATGGCAACAAAAGAAGAAAATCTGAATCGTCTTCGTCAACTGGCTGGCCTGCTGGGGCGCGAGGCGGATATGTCGGGGAGTGCTGCGGATATTGCGCAACGTGTGTCTGAGTGGGAAGAGGAGCTTGCTGTTTCCCCGGAGGGCATTATGCACTCTGATGAGAGCGGGGCTGATCAAAATCACACAGACGATGGTGAGCAGTTGAACAACACGGATGCTCCGGATGATGTTAAAGCCGTCCGGGTACGGAAGTGCCTGCAAGTAATGGGGTATTGCCCGGAGACAGGTCGTCCCGTTGAGCTGGCGTTACGGGGTATGCGTGTTCTGGTGCCATCATCACTGGCAACGGCCATGATACAGCACGGAACGGCTGAATATGCGTGATTTTCAGAATGCCTTTGATGCTGCCCTCGCCGGGGTGGACAGTACGATCGTTGAAGTGATGGGGCTCTGTGCGCAGTTCACCTCGGGGGCACAGTGTGGCAGCGAAGTTCAGGGGGTTTTTGACGATCCGGAGTCGCTGGGGTTTGCCGGTGGCGGGGTCCGTATTGAAGGAAGCAGCCCGTCATTATTTGTGCGGACGGATACGGTTCGTGCCGTGCGGCGTGGTGACACGCTGACCATTAATGGTGAGACATTCTGGGTGGATCGTGTTTCTCCGGATGACGGGGGCAGCTGTTATCTCTGGCTCAACCGTGGGCAACCACCCGCAGTTAACCGGCGACGATAAACGCAGGGTGAATTATGGCGATAAAAGGGCTTGATCAGGCGATTGACAATCTGAGCCGGGTTCGTAAAAACGCCATTCCGGCTGCTTCTGCAATGACCATTAACCGCGTGGCCACAACGGCGATTAATCAGTCTTCGTCACAGGTTGCCCGGGAAACCAGGGTGAGACGGAAACTGGTAAAGGAACGGTCCAGACTGAAACGGGCGACGGTCAGAAATCCGAATGCCAGAATTATCGTTAACCGCGGTGATCTCCCTGTGATTAAGCTGGGGATCAGAATGCTGGGGCGTCGTCCGAACAGCATACTCAAAGCCGGTCAGCATCGTTATCAGCGGGCATTTATCCAGCGATTAAATAATGGGCGCTGGCATGTTATGCAACGTCTTCCCCAGGCCAGATATGAGGAGGGCAATGACGACAAGGGAAGGAAAAAGCGTAATCGCCTTCCCATTCAGGTGGTGAAAATCCCGATGGCGGCCCCACTGAAACAGGCATTTGATGAGAATGTTGACCGTATCCGGCGTGAACGCCTGCCTAAAGAACTGGCATACGCGCTGAAACAACAACTGAGGATTGCGATAAAACGATGAAACACACTGACATTCGTGCCGCAGTGCTGGATGCACTCGAGCAGCATGAACACGGGGCGACGCTGTTTGATGGTCGCCCCGTTGTTTTTGACGAAGAGGATTTTCCTGCGATCGCGGTTTATCTGACGGATGCAGAGTATACCGGTGAAGAGCTGGATGCAGATACCTGGCGGGCCACGCTGCATATTGAGGTGTTTTTACCGGCACAGGTACCGGATTCAGAGCTTGATCAGTGGATGGAAAGCCGGATTTACCCGGCGATGACCGCGATCCCGGCACTGGCAGGACTGATTACCACGATGGTTACGCAGGGCTATGAGTATCGTCGTGATGACGATATGGCGTTATGGAGTTCTGCAGATCTGACTTATTCCATTACATACGAGATGTGAGGACGATATGGCAACACCAAATCCCCTTGAGCCGGTAAAAGGTGCCGGCACCACTCTGTGGGTTTACAACGGCAAGGGTGATGCTTATGCAAACCCGTTGTCAGACGATGACTGGCAGCGACTGGCTAAGGTGAAGGATCTGACGCCGGGCGAGATGACGGCAGAATCCTACGATGATAACTACCTGGATGATGAAGACGCGGACTGGACCGCGACCGGGCAGGGGCAGAAATCTGCAGGTGATACCAGTTTTACGCTGGCCTGGAAACCGGGAGAGGAAGGCCAGAAAGGGCTTATAGGCTGGTTTGAAAGCGGCGATGTCCGGGCCTATAAAATCCGTTTTCCGAATGGCACGGTGGATGTGTTTCGTGGCTGGGTCAGCAGTATCGGTAAGGCCGTGACGGCGAAAGAAGTGATCACCCGCACGGTGAAAGTCACTAACGTGGGTAAACCTTCTGTAGCGGAAGAACGCAGCAAAATTACGCCGGTCAGTGCGATTAAGGTGACGCCGACATCCGGTACGGTGGCAAAAGGGAAAACAACCACCCTGACGGTTTCTTTTGAGCCGGAAAGTGCAACCGACAAGACGTTCAGAGCGGTTTCCGCCGATCCGTCGAAAGCCACCATTAGTGTGAAAGATATGACAATTACGGTAAACGGCGTGGCGACAGGTAAGGTGCAGATCCCTGTGGTGAGCGGAAATGGTCAGTTCGCCGCAGTGGCTGAAGTCACCGTTACTGAAGCGGGCGCTGCAGGGTAAACGGAGGTAATACATGTTTCTGAAAACAGAACAATTTGAATATAACGGTGTGTCTGTCACGCTTTCCGAATTGTCTGCGCTGCAGCGTATCGAGCATCTTGCCCTCCTGAAACGGCGTGCAGAACAGGCAGAATCCAGCGGCAACCTGCAGGTAAGCGTGGAAGATCTCGTCAGAACCGGCGCGTTTCTGGTGGCGATGTCCCTGTGGCATAACCATCCACAGAAAACGCAGTCACCGTCAATGAATGAGGCCGTGATGAAGATAGAGCAGGAAGTGCTCACCACCTGGCCTGCCGATGCCATTGCCCGGGCGGAAGACGTGGTGTTGTGCCTGTCCGGGATGATCGAAGCTGTTCGTCCGGATACTGATATTACTGAAGTGGCGAAAAATAACACGCTGACTGATGATGATTTTTCTGCGGGAAAGTCTTCGACGGCGAGCTGAACTTTGCCCTCAGACTGGCGCGTGAGATGGGGAGACCCGACTGGCGCGCCATGCTTGCCGGGATGACATCCACCGAATATGCCGACTGGCACCGTTTTTACCGCACGCATTATTTTCAGGATACCCAGCTGGATATGCATTTTTCCGGGCTGACGTACGCTGTACTCAGCCTGTTTTTTTGCGATCCGGATATGCATCCCTCTGATTTCAGTCTGCTTGTCCCCCGGCATGAGGAAGAGCAGGTGGAGAGGCCGGATGAGGACAAAATGCTGATGCAGAAAGCGGCAGGACTTGCCGGAGGCGTCCGGTTCGGTGGGGACGGAGGGCGCGATATTTTATCGTCTGCGGATGTGGCGGATGTCATGGTGGATGAAGCCGCATTAATGATGGCTTCAGCGGGGATTCCGGGAGGTGTGAGATATGTCCCAGCCGGTTGGTGATCTTGTTATTGACCTGAGTCTGGATGCTGTCCGTTTCGATGAGCAGATGAGCCGGGTAAGGCGTCATTTTTCAGGTCTGGATACCGACGCCAGAAAAACCGCCAGTGCTGTTGAACAGGGCCTGAGCCGCCAGGCGCTGGCTGCACAAAAAGCCGGGATTTCCGTCGGGCAGTATAAAGCGGCCATGCGAACCCTGCCCGCACAGTTTACGGATATCGCCACGCAGCTTGCCGGTGGTCAGAATCCCTGGCTGATCCTGCTGCAACAGGGCGGTCAGGTGAAGGACTCCTTCGGCGGGATGATCCCCATGTTCAGGGGGCTTGCCGGTGCGATCCCCCTGCCGATGGTCGGGGTCACCTCGCTGGCGGTGGCGACAGGTGCGCTGGTGTACGCCTGGTACCAGGGAGATTCCACGCTTTCAGCGTTTAATAAAACGCTGGTCCTTTCCGGCAATCAGGCGGGACTGACGGCAGATCGTATGCTGGTCCTGTCCAGAGCCGGGCAGGCGGCAGGGCTGACGTTTAACCAGACCAGCGAGTCACTCAGCGCACTGGTTAAGGCGGGGGTAAGCGGTGAGGCTCAGATTGCGTCCATCAGCCAGAGTGTGGCGCGTTTCTCCTCTGCATCCGGCGTGGAGGTGGACAAGGTCGCTGAAGCCTTCGGGAAGCTGACCACAGACCCGACGTCGGGGCTGACGGCGATGGCACGCCAGTTCCATAACGTGACGGCGGAGCAGATTGCGTATGTTGCTCAGTTGCAGCGTTCCGGCGATGAAGCCGGGGCATTGCAGGCGGCGAACGAGGCCGCAACGAAAGGGTTTGATGACCAGACCCGCCGCCTGAAAGAGAACATGGGCACGCTGGAGACCTGGGCAGACAGGACTGCGCGGGCATTCAAATCCATGTGGGATGCGGTGCTGGATATTGGTCGTCCTGATACCGCGCAGGAGATGCTGATTAAGGCAGAGGCTGCGTTTAAGAAAGCAGACGACATCTGGAATCTGCGCAAGGATGATTATTTTGTTAACGATGAAGCGCGGGCGCGTTACTGGGATGATCGTGAAAAGGCCCGTCTTGCGCTTGAAGCCGCCCGAAAGAAGGCTGAGCAGCAGACTCAACAGGACAAAAATGCGCAGCAGCAGAGCGATACCGAAGCGTCACGGCTGAAATATACCGAAGAGGCGCAGAAGGCTTACGAACGGCTGCAGACGCCGCTGGAGAAATATACCGCCCGTCAGGAAGAACTGAACAAGGCACTGAAAGACGGGAAAATCCTGCAGGCGGATTACAACACGCTGATGGCGGCGGCGAAAAAGGATTATGAAGCGACGCTGAAAAAGCCGAAACAGTCCGGCGTGAAGGTGTCTGCGGGCGATCGTCAGGAAGACAGTGCTCATGCTGCCCTGCTGACGCTTCAGGCAGAACTCCGGACGCTGGAGAAGCATGCCGGAGCGAATGAGAAAATCAGCCAGCAGCGCCGGGATTTGTGGAAGGCAGAAAGTCAGTTCGCGGTACTGGAGGAGGCGGCACAACGTCGCCAGCTGTCCGCACAGGAGAAATCCCTGCTGGCGCATAAAGATGAGACGCTGGAGTACAAACGCCAGCTGGCTGCACTTGGCGATAAGGTCACGTATCAGGAGCGCCTGAACGCGCTGGCGCAGCAGGCGGATAAATTCGCACAGCAGCAACGGGCAAAACGGGCCGCTATTGATGCGAAAAGCCGGGGGCTGACTGACCGGCAGGCAGAACGGGAAGCCACGGAACAGCGCCTGAAGGAACAGTATGGCGATAATCCTCTGGCGCTGAATAACGTCATGTCAGAGCAGAAAAAGACCTGGGCGGCTGAAGACCTGCTTCGCGGGAGCTGGATGGCAGGCCTCAGGTCCGGCTGGAGCGAGTGGAAAGAGAGTGCCACGGACAGTATGTCGCAGGTAAAAAGTGCAGCCACGCAGACCTTTGATGGTATTGCGCAGAATATGGCGGTGATGCTGACCGGCAGTGAGCAGAACTGGCGCAGCTTCACCCGTTCCGTGCTGTCCATGATGACAGAAATTCTGCTTAAGCAGGCAATGGTGGGGATTGTCGGGAGTATTGGCAGCGCCATTGGCGGGGCTGTTGGTGGCGGCGCATCAGCGTCAGGCGGTACAGCCATTCAGGCCGCTGCGGCGAAATTCCATTTTGCAACCGGAGGATTTACGGGAACCGGCGGCAAATATGAGCCAGCGGGGATTGTTCACCGTGGTGAATTTGTCTTCACGAAGGAGGCAACCAGCCGGATTGGCGTGGGAAATCTCTACCGGCTGATGCGCGGCTATGCCACCGGCGGTTATGTCGGTGGCACCGGAAGTCCGGCGCAAATGCGGCGTTCAGAGGGTATCAGGTTTGAGCAGAACAACAACGTGGTGATTCAGAACGACGGTACGAATGGTCTGCCAGGTCCACAGATGATGAAGGCGGTGTATGACATGGCCCGCAAGGGTGCCCGTGATGAAATCCAGGCACAGATGCGCGATGGTGGTCTGTTCTCCGGAGGTGGACGATGAAAACCTTCCGCTGGAAAGTGAAACCCGGGATGGATGTGACATCGGCTCCTTCCGTCAGGGAGGTGCGCTTTGGTGATGGCTATTCCCAGCGTGCGCCTGCCGGGCTGAACGCTGACCTGAAAACGTACAGCGTGACGCTGTCTGTCTCCCGTGAGGAGGCCACGGCGCTGGAGTCGTTTCTGGAAGAGCACGGGGGCTGGAAAGCCTTTCTGTGGACGCCGCCTTATGAGTGGCGGCAGATAAAGGTGACCTGCGCAAAATGGTCGTCGCGGGTCAGTATGTTGCGTGTTGAGTTCAGCGCAGAGTTTAAACAGGTGGTGAACTGATGCAGGATATCCGGCAGGAAACACTGAATGAATGCACCCGTGCGGAGCAGTCGGCCAGCGTGGTGCTCTGGGAAATCGATCTGACAGAGGTCGGTGGAGAACGTTATTTTTTCTGTAATGAGCAGAACGAAAAAGGTGAGCCGGTCACCTGGCAGGGGAGGCAGTATCAGGCGTATCCCATTCAGGGGAGCGGTTTTGAACTGAATGGCAAAGGCACCAGTACGCGGCCCACGCTGGCAGTCTCTAACCTGTACGGCATGGTCACCGGTATGGTGGAAGATATGCAGAGTCTGGTCGGCGGAACGGTGGTCCGGCGTAAGGTTTACGCCCGTTTTCTGGATGCGGTGAACTTCGTCAACGGAAACAGAGACGCCGATCCGGAGCAGGAGGTGATCAGCCGCTGGCGCATCGAGCAGTGCAGCGAACTGAGCGCGGTGAGTGCCTCCTTTGTACTGTCCACGCCGACGGAAACGGATGGCGCTGTTTTTCCGGGGCGTATCATGCTGGCCAACACCTGCACCTGGACCTATCGCGGCGATGAGTGCGGTTATCACGGTCCGGCGGTCGCGGATGAATATGACCAGCCAACGTCCGATATCACGAAGGATAAATGCAGCAAATGCCTGAGCGGTTGTAAGTTCCGCAATAACGTCGGCAACTTTGGCGGCTTCCTTTCCATTAACAAACTTTCGCAGTAATCCCATGACAGAGACAGAATCAGCGATTCTGGCGCACGCCCGGCGATGTGCGCCAGCGGAGTCGTGCGGCTTCGTGGTGAGAGCGCCGGAGGGGGAAAGATATTTTCCCGGCGTGAATATTTCCGGTGAGCCGGAGGATTATTTCCGGATGGCTCCGGAGGACTGGCTGCAGGCAGAAATGCAGGGTGAGATTGTGGCGCTGGTCCACAGCCACCCCGGTGGTCTGCCCTGGCTGAGTGAGGCTGACCGGCGGCTGCAGGTGCAGAGTGATTTGCCGTGGTGGCTGGTCTGCCGGGGGGCGATTCATAAGTTCCGCTGTGTGCCGCATCTCACCGGGCGGCGCTTTGAGCACGGGGTGACGGACTGTTACACGCTGTTCCGGGATGCTTATCATCTGGCGGGGATTGAGATGCCGAATTTTCATCGCGGGGATGACTGGTGGCGTCACGGTCAGAATCTCTATCTTGACAATATGGAGGCTACTGGTTTTTACCGTGTCGCACTGACAGAGGCGCAGCCGGGCGATGTGCTGCTGTGCTGTTTTGGTTCATCGGTGCCGAATCATGCCGCCATTTACTGTGGTGACGGCGAGCTGCTGCACCATATTCCTGAACAACTGAGCAAACGAGAGAGGTACACCGACAAATGGCAGCGACGCACACACTCCCTCTGGCGTCACCGGGCATGGCACGCATCTGCCTTTACGGGGATTTGCAACGATTTGGCCGCCGCATCGACCTTCGTGTGAAAACGGGGGCTGAAGCCATCCGGGCACTGGCCACACAGCTCCCGGCGTTTCGTCAGAAACTGAGCGATGGCTGGTATCAGGTACGGATTGCCGGGCGGGATGCAGGAGAAACCGAATTATCATCCCGTCTCAATGAGCCGCTGGCAAATGGTGCCGTGATCCACATCGTGCCGCGTCTTGCGGGAGCAAAAAGTGGCGGTGTGTTTCAGGCGGTGCTGGGTGCGGCGTTGATTGCTACGGCAATCTGGATGCCGGGGATCAGTATCGCTTTCAGTGACATTCTCTTTTCAATGGGTGCGGCGATGACGCTTGGTGGTGTGGCGCAGATGCTGGCACCGAAAGCCAGAACTCCCCGTACACAGACAACGGATAACGGCAAACAGAACACCTATTTCTCCTCACTGGATAACATGGTTGCCCAGGGCAATGTCCTGCCTGTTCTGTACGGTGAAATGCGCGTGGGGTCACGTGTGGCATCTCAGGAGATCAGCACGGCAGATGAAGGGGATGGTGGTCAGGTTGTGGTAATTGGGCGGTAATATTATTTTACTCATGTTCTAACTGATTTAATATTTATATCGAACACTGATAATTATTCTATTGGTTAGCTATATGAACAAAACGATTTTATTCTGCACGATTATTGCCTTAACAGGATGTAAATCTTTGGATTACGTAAAATCCGGAAAACCTGTAATGGAAGGTAATTCATTAAAAAATATTGATGAATTGTCAGGCTGCATATCCAGACAATGGGCTGGTAATGGAACACCTATAACATCCCTTCCTATTGAGAATGGGGTAAGCCTTTTAGTTCCACAGGCTATGGGGGGATATGATGTTGTGCTTGATATCAAAAAAGCAGGAAATGGCAGTAGTTTTACTCTTTATGAACGTGTACCAGCATTAACGCCAAAAATTTTTGCTGATAGTGTTAATGCATGTAAATAATAGTTAATCCTGTCGTAACTCATGAGCCGCCTTTTGGGCGGCTTTGTTGTTTATGGAGTGTGAGGAATGGGTAAAGGAAGCAGTAAGGGGCATACCCCGCGCGAAGCGAAGGACAACCTGAAGTCCACGCAGTTGCTGAGTGTGATCGATGCCATCAGCGAAGGGCCGGTTGAAGGTCCGGTGGATGGATTAAAAAGCGTGCTGCTGAACAGTACGCCGGTGCTGGACACTGAGGGGAATACCAACATCGCCGGTGTCACGGTGGTGTTCCGTGCCGGTGAGCAGGAGCAGACACCGCCGGAGGGGTTTGAATCTTCCGGCTCCGAGACGGTGCTGGGTACGGAAGTGAAATACGACACGCCGATCACCCGGACTATCACGTCTGCAAACATCGACCGTCTGCGCTTTACCTTCGGTGTGCAGGCACTGGTGGAAACCACCTCAAAGGGGGACCGGAATCCGTCGGAAGTCCGCCTGCTGGTTCAGATACAGCGTAATGGTGGCTGGGTGACGGAAAAAGACATCACCATTAAGGGCAAAACCACCTCGCAGTATCTGGCCTCGGTGGTGGTGGATAACCTGCCGCCGCGCCCGTTCAATATACGGATGCGCAGGATGACGCCGGACAGCACCACAGACCAGCTGCAGAACAAAACGCTCTGGTCGTCATACACCGAAATCATCGATGTGAAACAGTGCTACCCGAACACGGCACTGGTCGGCGTGCAGGTGGATTCGGAGCAGTTCGGCAGCCAGCAGGTGAGCCGTAATTATCATCTGCGCGGGCGTATTCTGCAGGTGCCGTCGAATTATAACCCGCAGACGCGGCAATACAGCGGTATCTGGGACGGAACGTTTAAACCGGCATACAGCAACAACATGGCCTGGTGTCTGTGGGATATGCTGACCCACCCGCGCTACGGCATGGGGAAACGTCTTGGTGCGGCAGATGTGGATAAATGGGCGCTGTATGTCATCGGCCAGAATTGCGACCAGTCGGTGCCGGACGGCTTTGGCGGCACGGAGCCGCGCATTACCTGTAATGCGTACCTGACCACACAGCGCAAGGCGTGGGATGTGCTCAGTGATTTCTGCTCGGCGATGCGCTGTATGCCGGTATGGAACGGGCAGACGCTGACGTTCGTGCAGGACCGACCGTCGGATAAGGTGTGGACCTATAACCGCAGTAATGTGGTGATGCCGGATGATGGCGCGCCGTTCCGCTACAGCTTCAGCGCCCTGAAGGACCGTCATAATGCCGTTGAGGTGAACTGGATTGACCCGAATAACGGCTGGGAGACGGCGACAGAGCTTGTTGAAGATACGCAGGCCATTGCCCGTTACGGTCGTAATGTCACGAAGATGGATGCCTTTGGCTGTACCAGCCGGGGGCAGGCACACCGCGCCGGGCTGTGGCTGATTAAAACTGAACTGCTGGAGACGCAGACCGTGGATTTCAGCGTGGGTGCTGAAGGGCTTCGCCATGTACCGGGCGATGTCATTGAAATCTGTGATGATGACTATGCGGGTATCAGCATCGGCGGGCGCGTGCTGGCGGTGAACAGCCAGACGCGGACACTGACGCTCGACCGTGAAATCACGCTGCCATCCTCCGGCACCACGCTGATAAGCCTGGTTGACGGACAGGGGAATCCGGTCAGCGTGGAGGTCCAGTCCGTCACCGACGGCGTGAAGGTGAAAGTGAGCCGGGTTCCTGACGGCGTTGCAGAATACAGCGTGTGGGGGCTGAAGCTGCCGACGCTGCGCCAGCGCCTGTTCCGCTGCGTGAGTATCCGTGAGAACGATGACGGTACGTATGCCATCACTGCCGTGCAGCATGTGCCGGAGAAAGAAGCCATCGTGGATAACGGGGCGCACTTTGACGGCGACCAGAGCGGCACGGTGAATGGTGTCACTCCGCCAGCAGTGCAACACCTGACCGCAGAAGTCACCGCAGACAGCGGGGAATACCAGGTGCTGGCGCGCTGGGATACGCCGAAGGTGGTGAAGGGCGTGAGCTTTATGCTTCGCCTGACCGTGGCAGCGGATGACGGCAGTGAGCGGCTGGTCAGCACAGCCCGGACGACGGAAACCACATACCGCTTCAGGCAGCTGGCTCTGGGAAATTACAGTCTGACAGTCCGGGCGGTAAATGCGTGGGGGCAGCAGGGCGATCCGGCGTCGGTATCGTTCCGGATTGCCGCACCGGCAGCGCCATCGCGGATTGAGCTGACGCCGGGCTATTTTCAGATAACCGCCACGCCGCATCTTGCGGTTTATGATCCGACGGTACAGTTTGAGTTCTGGTTCTCGGAAAAGCGGATTGCGGATATCAGGCAGGTTGAAACCAGCGCGCGTTATCTTGGTACGGCGCTGCACTGGATAGCCGCCAGTATCAATATCAAACCGGGCCATGATTATTATTTTTACGTTCGCAGTGTGAACACCGTTGGCAAATCGGCATTCGTGGAGGCTGTCGGTCGGGCGAGCGATGATGCGGAAGGTTACCTGGATTTTTTCAAAGGAGAAATCGGGAAAGCACATCTGGCCCAGGAGCTGTGGACGCAGGTTGATAACGGTCAGCTTGCGCCTGATCTGGCTGAAATCAGGACGTCCATTACGAATGTCAGCAATGAAATCACGCAGACCGTCAATAAAAAACTGGAAAATCAGAGCGCGGCAATCCAGCAGATACAGAAAGTTCAGGTTGATACAAATAATAACCTGAACAGCATGTGGGCCGTGAAACTGCAGCAGATGAAGGACGGACGCCTTTATATTGCGGGTATCGGAGCCGGTATTGAGAATACGCCAGCAGGTATGCAGAGTCAGGTGCTTCTGGCTGCTGACCGGATTGCGATGATTAATCCTGCGAATGGCAACACAAAGCCGATGTTTGTTGGTCAGGGCGATCAGATATTCATGAACGAAGTGTTCCTGAAATACCTGACGGCTCCCACCATTACCAGCGGCGGTAATCCTCCGGCATTTTCCCTGACACCGGACGGGCGGCTGACGGCGAAAAATGCCGATATCAGCGGTAACGTGAATGCGAACTCCGGGACGCTCAACAACGTCACGATTAACGAAAACTGTCGGGTTCTGGGAAAACTGTCCGCCAACCAGATTGAAGGCGATCTCGTTAAAACAGTGGGCAAAGCTTTCCCCCGGGACTCCCGTGCACCGGAGCGGTGGCCATCAGGGACCATTACCGTCAGGGTTTATGACGATCAGCCGTTTGACAGGCAGATTGTTATTCCGGCGGTGGCATTCAGTGGCGCTAAGCATGAGAGAGAGCATACTGATATTTACTCCTCATGCCGTCTGATAGTGCGGAAAAACGGTGCTGAAATTTATAACCGTACCGCGCTGGATAATACGCTGATTTACAGTGGTGTTATTGATATGCCTGCCGGTCACGGTCACATGACACTGGAGTTTTCGGTGTCAGCATGGCTGGTGAATAACTGGTATCCCACAGCAAGTATCAGCGATTTGCTGGTTGTGGTGATGAAGAAAGCCACCGCAGGCATCAGTATCAGCTGAATTTTATAACCCATATACGGGCGCCAGAAATGGCGCCTTTTTTATTGCAGAAAAGCGAGAGGTAATTATGCGTAAAGTTTGTGCAGCCATTTTGTCCGCAGCCATCTGTCTGTCCGTATCCGGTGCGCCTGCATGGGCGTCTGAACATCAGTCCACACTGAGCGCGGGGTATCTTCATGCCCGTACGAACGCTCCCGGCAGCGATAATCTGAACGGGATTAACGTGAAATACCGTTATGAGTTTACGGACGCGCTGGGGCTGATTACGTCCTTCAGTTATGCCAATGCTGAGGATGAGCAAAAAACGCACTACAGCGATACCCGCTGGCATGAAGATTCCGTGCGTAACCGCTGGTTCAGCGTGATGGCGGGGCCGTCTGTACGCGTGAATGAATGGTTCAGCGCGTATGCGATGGTGGGTGTGGCTTACAGCCGTGTGTCGACTTTCTCCGGGGATTATCTCCGCGTAACTGACAACAAGGGGAAAACGCACGATGTGCTGACCGGAAGTGATGACGGTCGCCACAGCAACACGTCTCTGGCGTGGGGGGCTGGCGTGCAGTTTAACCCGACCGAATCCGTGACCATTGACCTTGCTTATGAAGGTTCCGGTAGTGGCGACTGGCGAACGGATGCATTTATTGTTGGTATCGGATACCGTTTCTGACAACAGACGCCGATTTATCTTCTGTAAATATTGTTATGATACGCAGGTTCATCCACCTTATGGGGTGAACTGCGTTTGAGGAAACGTAAAGTTACACTGTCCTGAAGCCCGTGGCGTCACTGCTGCGGGCTTTTTTTATTGGTGGAAAAGTATGACAGTAAAAATTTCTGGCGTGCTTAAAGATGGCACAGGAAAACCAGTACAGAACTGCACCATTGTGCTGAAGGCCAGACGAACCAGCAGCACGGTGGTGGTGAACACGGTGGCCTCTGAAAATCCGGATGAAGCCGGACGTTACAGCATGGATGTTGAGCATGGCCAGTACAGCGTCACCCTGCTGGTTGAAGGTTTTCCGCCTTCACATGCCGGGATCATTACCGTCTATGAAGGTTCCAGACCCGGTACGCTGAATGATTTTCTCGGTGCCATGACGGAGGATGATGTCCGACCGGAGGCACTGCGCCGCTTTGAGCAGATGGTGGAAGAGGTGTCACGTAACGCCTCCGCGGTTGCACAGAACACGGCAGCCGCGAAGAAGTCAGCCAGCGATGCCAGCATATCTGCCAGTGAGGCGGCAACCCATGCGACTGATGCTGCAGGCTCAGCACGTGCAGCCAGCACATCAGCCGGGCAGGCCGCGACGTCGGCTCAGTCAGCGTCTTCCAGCGCAGGAACGGCATCAACAAAGGCTACTGAAGCATCAAAAAGTGCTGCCGCTGCAGAGTCCTCAAAAAGAGCGGTGGCTACCAGTGCCGGTGCGGCGAAAACGTCAGAAACGAATGCGGCTGCGTCACAACAATCAGCAGCCACTTCTGCATCCACCGCGACCACGAAAGCGTCAGAAGCAGCCACTTCAGCACGGGATGCGGCGGCCTCAAAAGAGGCAGCGAAGACATCCGAAACGAATGCGAAAGCCTCGGAAACCAGCGCAGAATCCTCAAAAACGGCTGGCGCATCGTCCGCCCGTTCTGCGGGGGCTGCTGAGCTG
>OAWU01000752.1_pt1 | contig 16754 bp, 17 predicted proteins | sample 1477041 | NCBI WGS metagenome assembly OAWU01 (sample SAMEA2580266, study PRJEB22360) | human gut metagenome | biome: human gut; feature: human-associated habitat; material: faeces | place: Denmark | collected 2008/2010
GTCCGAATGGACTTTTTATTTTTCTAAAGTGTTCAATTTGATTTTACAATCAACGTTATTTTAAATTTATTGAGGGGATAGAATACGGATGGAAAGAGAAGAAACTTCTAGAGAAGTAAAAAGTGGTAGAAAAAGTCGTATTTTCTATCACTTTTTTAAAAGATTTTTTGATATTATAATTAGTTCTTGTGCAATTATTGTCTTATTTATTCCGGGTTTAATAATTTCGTTTTTAATATATTGTCAGGATAAACATAATCCATTTTATGGTCAAACTAGAATAGGAAAAGATGGCAAAGCTTTTAAAATGTGGAAGTTTAGATCGATGGTATATAACGCTGATAAAGTTCTTAAAACTAATCCAGATCTTTATCAAAAGTATATTGAAAATGATTTTAAACTTCCGGAGGGAGAAGACCCAAGAATCACTAAAATCGGAAGCTTTTTAAGAAAGACTTCATTAGACGAAATTCCTCAGTTTTTTAATATTTTTATGGGACAAATGAGTTTGGTTGGACCTAGACCAATTATAGAAAAGGAATTGATAGAATATCGCGGTATTTATAGAAAGATGTTTTTATCAGTAAAACCTGGTGCCTTAGGATTATGGCAAGCTAGTGGGCGTAGCAATATTGGTTATCCAGAACGCTGTGATATTGAGCTGGAATATGTAGAAAAAGCATCATTATGGTTTGATACAGTTATATTTTTTAAATGTATTATTAGTATATTGAAACAGGACGGTGCTTTTTAATGTGTGTAAATAATAAAGAGAAGGTTGCAGTGTTATTGTCTGCGTATAATGGGGAAAAATATATTGCGAAGCAAGTGGAATCTATTGAAAAGCAGACTATTAGTGATGATATAACTTTAATTATTAGAAACGATGGGTCAACTGATAATACATTAAATATTCTTCAAAATTTAGCTAAAAAGTATTCTAATATTATGCTAATTAATGGTAAAAATATTGGGTTAATTAGGAGCTTTTTTACATTATTAGAATTTGCTGTAAAAAAATATGAATTTGAATTTTACGCTTTTAGTGATCAGGACGATTATTGGCAGAAGAATAAATTAGAAAGTGCAATTGGACGATTAGATCATGAAAAAAGAGACATTCCACTCCTATATGGATGTACATCAATAATTGTAGATGAAGATTTAAAGCCTACAGGTTTTAAGACACAAACTCAGAAAAAAGACATAACTTTTTTTAATAGTGCAATTCAAAATATAATTCCAGGACACAACCAAGTTTTAAACCAAAAATTGGCGACCCTATTAGTAGATCAGCCTGTTAATTATTCAAAAATATATTCTCAAGATTTGTGGATTACAAATGTTGCTGCAGTGATGGGAAAAATTGTTTTTGATAATAATCCTCATACCTTATATAGAATGCATGGGAATAATGAACTTGGTTATGGTACAAGTAGATTTAATCGTATTATTTCTCATTTGAAGAGATTAAATAAAAAAGAGTCTAAAAAAATTGCAATGCAGTTAAACTATTTTTATGAATGTTACAAAACGGCATTAACTGTTGAACAGAGAAAAGAGTTAGAAAATTTTTTTGAAAGTCAGAAGAAGCTAAAGGATAGAATAAAGTATACAAACAAAATGCGTTTATATAGGCAGAACGACAAGGAAACTTTTCTTTTAAAGACGTTGTATTTATTTAAACAATACAATATATAGAATATTAAAGTGAAAGAAGTTGTAATTAAAAGATGAGATATATTGTAAATGATGTTGCTGCAGTGCCAAATGGTGGTGGAGTATATTCTATATTAGAAGATTTCTATTTGGATGTTCTAAAAAATGATCATGAGAATGAGTGGTTTTTTATATTAGCTGGCAAGTTTTTTCCTGAATCCGATAATGTAAAAATAATTGTTAGAGAAGATTTAAAAAAAGGAAAAATAAAAAAACTACTCTTCGAATTATTTAACGGAAGGAATTATATCAATAGATTAAATCCTGATGTATATATATCATTACAAAATATCATAACCTATGGAGTAAAGGCATCAAAACAGATTGTGTATCTTCATCAACCAATTCCCTTTCAAAATGAAAAAAATTTTTTCTTTTTTAAGAAAAGAGAAGCAAAATTGGCGATCTATCAAAAAATAATAGGTCATTTTATAAAAAAAAGCCTACACGATATTAAACCAACAATCATCGTCCAAACCGATTGGATGAAAGAGGCTGCTGCAAAGCAGTGCAATATAAAAAAAGAAAATATTATTGTTCGGCATCCTGAAGTTAACATAGGTAATGAAAAGAAAGCTTATCATGGAAATGGTAAGCATTTCTTTTATCCGGCTAGTGGTTTTCTTTATAAGAATCATGATATTATTGGAAAAGCAATTTCTATTTTAAATAAAAACGGAATAGACGATTTTAAAATTGACTTTACTTTAGCTGCTGATCAATTAAATATAAAATCAAAGAATATTAACTATATCGAGCATCAGTCTCGGAAATATATTATGAAAAAATATGAATCTGATGTCTTAATTTTTCCTTCCTATATTGAAAGTTTTGGATTACCGCTAATAGAAGCTGCTGTAAGTGGTGATATTATTTTAGCTGCTGATACTATTTTTGCTAGAGAATTATTAAAAAATTATAATAATGCTTATTTTTTTAAGTATAATGATGCTGATAGCTTAAGTGAACTTATGAAAAAAATTATTAACCATGAAATTAAGGCAGATGGAACGAGACTAAGTATCAATGACAATGGGGAAAGACTTTTAAAGACGATTATGAACATAACTACGGAGAAAAAAAATGTTGAGTAATTCTGAAATAGCTATAATAATTGTTACTTATCAGCCTGACTGGAAAATAATAGAAAAAAATATAAAAGAGCTTGGAAAAAAATATAATATTTATATATCAGATAATGGGTCAAATGATTTAGATGTAGTAGCCAAAAATATCAAAAGAAATCAGTCTGTGAGCATTTTAAATAATAAACGTAATTTTGGTATTGGAAAGGCTCAGAACTTGGCAATAGAACAGATTGAAAAAGATAATCAATCAAAATATATATTTTTTCTTGATCAGGATAGTTTTATAACATTGAAAAATTTAGAATTATTACTACAAGATTTAAAAAAATTACAAAAGAAAAGTTTGGTTGGAAGTTTAGCGGCTAGTTCTAAAACTGTAGGATCTAATATCATTCCAAGAGAAGAATTAATAAGTTCTGGAATGTTGGTTCCAATGGAATCTATTAAAGAAATCGGCTTAATGAATAGTGACTTGTTTATAGATATGGTTGATTATGAGTGGTGTTGGAGAGCTAATAGTAAAGGCTTTACGTTGTATGAGGATGAAAGAGTGATTTTTAAACACCAGATAGGATCAGAACAGAAGGTATTAGGAAAACAAATTATTGCTCCTTTTAGACTTTATTATGTTTTTAGAAATACTTTGTACCTCGTTAATAAACCAGTGTATAAGCAAAAGAAAAAAAGATGGGTGATGAATCTCTTTAAACAAACGGTATTTAACAGTATCTTTTGTCCTGAAAAAAAGAAAAGAATCTTTTTTATCTATAGAGGAATTAAAGATGCAAAAAAAAGTCGTTTGGGGAAACTGAAAATGGGGATGTAGTACTTAGGATGTTGTAATAATGTATATATATTTAATTACTTTTGTATTTTCTTGTTTGTCATTATTTGTATTTGAAAAATTTAATGGTAAAGTAAAATATATTTTTTTATTTATAGGTATTTTTCTTCCAGCGTTTCTTGCTGGGTGTCGTGCAGATGTAATTGGAACAGATGTTAGAAATTATGTTGAGCCGATTCAAATTTATGCTAGTGGAATGTCCCGTTTTACCGAATATATTAATGGAAATATAGTTCTGTTGAGTGGAGATGCATTTTCGAGAATAGAAAAAGGATATTCTACTTTTGTGTTTCTTATTTCTAGAATCAATAAATCTCTTTTTCTGAATTTATTTATTACTCAGTTTTTAATAATTGGGTTAACTGTTATTGGTTTGGTAAAATTCAAAAAATATATTAATATTTCCTTGCCATTTAGTATGTTTTTATACTATATGCTCTTTTTTAATATTTCTTTGAATTTGGTCCGTCAAAGCATTGCAATGGCAATTATATTCTGTGCTTTTCCTTTTCTTCTAGAAAATAAATGGTTGCAATTTTTAATTAGTATTTTTATTGCAACATTATTTCATAGAACGGCAATAATCGGTTTAATTATTTTTATATTATATTTAGTTCTTATAAGAGACGCTCAAATAAGAAAAGTTAAATTTGGAGAAAAAACTCTTTGTATAAAATGGAGACAACTAATTTCAGGATTTATTGTTTTATTAGTAGCTATAATTTTAATTGGATCTTCTTCAATTTTGAATCCTATACTTCATCTGTTAAATTTATCTAATTTCGGATTACTTTATTCAAAAGGATTTGGTTCGTTTTCATTTAGTCAAACACTTATCAGACTACCTTTCTTATTTTTGTTGATTTTCTCTTGGAATAAAATGGAGAATGATAATTTAAAATATTTTTATTTTGTTTTAACTGTAATTGATATACTTTTTTCGCAGATGTCTGGTGGTTCAAGTATAATTTTAAGAATTTCATATTATCTTTCGATTTTCTATATTTATGCTATTCCAAATGAGATAGAAGTCTGGCCAAGTAGAAGTCGAAGTATATTACAAATTGTATTTATAGTAGGGTGTCTAAGTTATTGGTATTACATGTTTGTATTAAATAACTATAATGAAACTGTTCCATTTATATTTAATCCGATGTTGTTTTAAAAATGTTTTTATAAGGAGAAAAAATGGCAATCTATGTTATAACACACAAAAAGTTTACTCCAATTGTAGTAGATGATTTTTATAAAAATTTATTAGTAGGAGTAGATAATGGAAATAAGGGAGAAAAAAGCTATTTAAGGGATAATAGTGGTGATAATATTTCTAAGAAAAATTCTAGTTTTTGCGAATTAACTGGAATGTATTGGTTGTGGAAAAATAGTAATGCCTCAATTATTGGTATTGAACATTATAGAAGATATTTTTTGAAAAAATTATTTCCAAGGAAATTTTTAAGTGAAAAAGATGTAAGTAATTATTTGAAATATTACGATATTATCTTACCTAAGGACTCTAATTTAGATGGTCTTACTATGAAGGAACAATTTAAAAAGTATCATAGTGAAGAAGTTTGGAAAAAGTGTGAATCTATTATAGTAAATGAATTTCCTGAATATCTTGAAGACTGGAAATGGTTAGAAGATCAAAAAAAAGGATATTTTTATAATATGCTAATTTGTAATAAAAATTTATATGATGAATATTGTGAATGGCTTTTCTCTATATTGTTTGAATTAGAAAATATAACTGACTTGAGTACTATGGATGCTTATAATCAACGTATGTATGGCTTTGTTTCTGAAAGATTATTAAATGTATGGGTGCATCACAATAATTTAAAGATAAAAACTTTGCCAGTAGAATTGTTTGACGGAAGATCTATTCTAAAAAAAGGTTTGGATAAAATAAAATCAAAATTATAATTATAATTAGTGTTAAAGGAGAACTAATATGTCTCAAAAAAAGTATCTTATAGTTGGAGCAGGCTTATTTGGATCAATATTTGCTCATGAAGCAGCAAAACGTGGTAATAAAGTTACCATAATTGAACAAAGAGATCATTTAGCAGGCAATATTTATACTAAAGAGGTTGATGGCATTCAAGTTCATCAATACGGAGCACATATTTTTCATACATCAAATAAAGAAGTATGGGATTATGTACAACAATTTGCTGAATTTAATCGCTATACTAACAGTCCTGTAGCAAATTATTATGGCAAAATGTACAATTTGCCATTTAATATGAATACTTTTAGTGAAATGTGGGGAGTAAGAACTCCACAAGAAGCTATGGATAAAATTAATGAGCAACGTCAAGAAATGGCTGGTAAAGAACCACAAAATCTTGAAGAACAAGCAATTTCCTTAATTGGTCGTGATATTTACGAAAAACTAATTAAGGGATATACAGAAAAGCAATGGGGTAGAAAAGCTACAGAATTGCCAGCATTTATTATTAAAAGACTTCCAGTTCGTTTAACTTATGATAATAATTACTTTAATGATGATTATCAAGGAATTCCTAAAGGTGGTTACACCCAAATAGTAGAAAAAATGCTTGATAATGAGAACATTGAAGTTAAGTTAAAGACTGATTTCTTTGATAAAAAGGATGAATATTTAAAGAATTTTGACAAAATTGTCTATACAGGCATGATTGATAAGTTCTTTGATTATAAGTTAGGCGAACTGGAATATCGTTCTCTTCGTTTTGAAACTGAAGAAAAAGATGTAGATAATTATCAAGGTAATGCAGTAATTAACTATACTGATGCAGAGACTCCATATACACGGGTAATTGAACATAAACATTTTGAATTTGGTAAGGGTGATAAAGATAAGACTATTATAACTCGTGAATATCCTGCTGATTGGAAACGTGGAGATGAACCATACTATCCAGTTAACAACGAAAGAAATAACACTTTGTATAAACAATACAGAGATTTATCTGAAAAAGAAAACGATAAAGTTATTTTTGGCGGTCGTTTAGGTCAATACAAGTATTATAATATGGATCAAGTAATTGCAGCTGCTTTAGAGTCTGTAAAAAATGAATTTGGTGAATAATTTTTATGAAGGTCATTAAAAATTACCTTTACAATGTTGGATATCAAGTATTAGCAATAATTGTACCGTTAATTACATCAGCCTATGTTAGTCGTGTTCTGCGACCAGAAGGTGTAGGTGCAAATTCCTTTACTAACTCCATAATTCAATATTTTATTTTATTTGCAAATATGGGAATTGGATATTATGGAAATAGACAAATTGCTTATGTTAGAGAAAATAAAGATCAAATGTCGAAAACCTTTTGGGAAATCCAAATAGTTAAAACAATTATGACTCTTTATGCTTTCGTAGCATTTGAGATTTTTATGATCTTTTATACTCGCCAATCAGAGTATATGTGGGCCCAATCGCTTAATTTAATTGCAATTGCTTTTGATATTTCATGGTTTTATGAGGGCATAGAAGACTTTAAAGTTACGGTATTAAAAAATTCATTGGTAAAAATTTTATCAATGATTGCTATTTTTGTATTTATAAAAGGACCTAATGACGTAACTCTGTACATTATTGTACTTGCTTTATCAACATTAATTGGTAATTTAACGTTATGGCCAAATATAAGACGTGATCTTAATAAAGTTTCACTAAAATTTTTGAACCCATGGCAACACTTTTTACCGATGGCGGAATTATTCATTCCACAAATTGCAACACAGGTTTATGTTCAACTTAATAAAACTATGCTTGGCTTAATGGTTAGTGAGAAAGCTTCTGGATATTATCAGTTTTCTGATAGCCTAGTTAAACTAATTTTAGCCTTGGTGACGGCAACCGGCACTGTTATGTTACCTCATGTTGCAAATGCGGTTTCTCATGGAGATATGCATAAGGTTAACCAAATGCTATACAAGTCTTTTGACTTTGTTTCCGCAGTTTCTTATCCCATGATGTTTGGATTAGCAGGAATTTCTCTTACATTAGCTCCGAATTATTACGGGCCCGGTTATTTTCCTGTTGGACCAGCAATGATGATTGAATCAATTATCATTTTGATTATTGCTTGGAGTAATGTGTTAGGGGTTCAGTATTTACTGCCAACACATCATCAAAAACAATTTACAATTTCGGTTACTTTGGGTGCAATTGTAAATTTAATTTTGAACATACCATTAATTAGAATATGGGGATTGACAGGCGCGATGTGGTCAACTGTTTTCTCGGAAATTTCAGTTACACTATATCAAATGTGGGCAGTTCGCCATATGCTTAATTTTAAGGAATTATTTGCTGATTCGTGGAAATACTTTATTGCCGGTTTAGCAATGTTTATACCTGTTTTTTGGATGAATACTCATTTGAGAAGTTCTTGGTTGATGATGGGTGTAGAGGTTCTAGTTGGAATTGTTATCTACGTTGGACTTTTATTTATCTTACGTGCCAAGATACTTGATGAAGCTAAGAGATTGATTAAGGAAAGGATTAAGGGATAGAGTTATTATTTTAATTAAATGTTCGCATTTTCAAGACTTTATATGTATGAACTATAGTAGTAATCTGCAATGAAACTATACCTTTCTAATTATATTATTTATTTTGAATAAGGAGAATAATAGGAGAAAGTGGAAAAAGAATATAAGAAAAAAAGATCTTTGGTTGAAAAAATATATAATCTTTTTAAAAGCCATATATATGTGTGGAAAAGATTATTTTTTGCTTTTGTATTAAGTATAGTTGAATTGGTTTTTGTAACATTGTGGTATGCAGTAAATTTCCAGAATAATCAAAAAAATATTCGTGATTTTTTGAAATTAAAAATTTTTATGACCCCTTCAGCGGAAAATTTTTGTTCATTTCTTTGTGTTTTTGTAATTGCTGTTTTGTTGGTAGTAGTGCTGACTCAAAAGAATGTAATGAGCGAAAAATTAAATGGAAAAATAGATTCCCTAAAAACCTTAAGCAAAAACGATACAGAAGAACTGAAGAAAGAGAAAGATAAAAATATTTTTCAATGCTACACATGGGGACTTACTCTAGTAGTCCTCCTCCTCGCAATATGTCGTGTTATTAAGTGGAGTGCTGCAACGACATTTACGTTATTAATGGAAATTTTTTTATGGTTAATTTTATTTACTCTATCTTTAATAGTAATATTAATTGCCTCAGTAGTTTTAGAGTGGCTAGAAAAGGATAATACTCAAACTGGAGGAATACCACGTACTGCTATATTTTTAGGATTTGTGGCTACAGTTTTGGCCGCCATTTTAAAACACTAAATTTTTTATCTAATTGGAATTTTAAAATGATATATTATTTAATCTAATAATAGCAATGAATACTAAATGTATTATTGGCTGTTTTGCAAATCCTGTTGATGGACAGTTTTAGATTAAGGAATTAAGCAACTAAAGAATAGTTGTTTGATTCCTTTTCTTTTATGATATTTTCCTCTAGTCTGATTCTAATTAATAAATGTCTAAAATTACTGTATTCGTAAGCAGTACGTTCAATTTGCTTAATCTTGCGATTGACGCCTTCAAGACATCCATTAGAATAGCTGGAAGAGATGCCGTTTAGTACGCCAGTATAATTACGTTTAAAAGTTAATAATGTCTGATGCATTTGTTTACCGACAACTTGTTTTGAATGAAGTAAATGAATAATTTTTTTTCATCTTTGTTTTGAATAGCAGACATAAAGTCCTGCATTACCCAATATGTATTTGCAGCTCTTCATTGCAGTCTAAGCCATCTAAAACAACGTGCTCTTGAGTCAGATAGTCTTTGAAATGCCAATCATAGTAAGGCGTTTTCTTATTGAGCTTGTCATACTTCATGAGATAAAGCTTCCAGGTAGATTTTAATAGCTTATATTCACGGCTTTGCTTCTTAAAAAGCTTCATGGTCTGAACTCGTAAGCAATTAAAAGATCTGGTGAGCATCTGAACTATGTGAAAACGATCGATGATAATCTGGGCATTGGGAAATAGCTCTCTAGCCACGATTGGATAATAGCAGTTAAGATCCATACTTACAGTCTTGACCATAGCTCTAGACTTAGGGGAGAACTTATAGAAGTAGTGCAGAATCTCAGGCTTAAAACGCGTTCTAAGAATTTGGACTACTTGGTGAGAGTCACCATCTAAGCAAATAAAGTGAAGTTTTTTGCCAACGCCTTTAAACTCATCAAAAGCTAAGTGTTCAGGAAGACGTTCTAAATGATCGTAGAACTTAGAAGAACAAGATTCTAAGACTCTTTGAACTGTATTAACTGATAGGTTATGCTCACGAGCAAATGGTCATAGAGCGATCTTCTGTAAGAGCAGCTAAGACCTTACGTTTAGATGCGTTGGAGATGTGACAATATTTATTAACAAGGCTAGATTGAGCCATAGATCTTTTAAGGCAGTCATTGCATATATTAAGTCTGATAATAACTGGATGGCTAGCATCAGCAGTAATATAAAGCGCACGTTAGAAGTATAGTGTCCATTATGTTTAAGATTAGTTGAATGGCAAAAAGGACAAGAAGGCTGAATAAGCTCGGCTTGATAAACGCTATGATATTTGCCGTTAATATATTTTTTAAAATAATCAGAAAAAACAATATTAGGGTCTTCAATATTGAGATGAAATTTAATACAATCATTGTTAGAGGACATAAGCAATCACTTTTATTCTTTAGAGTGGAATCGGAAGATTTAATGCAGTGAGGCTTATGGCCTCTTTCTTTATGCAAAAAAAATCCTGTCGATAGAATATCATAGATATCCATCAACAGGAAAAAGTATAGAGCCTAAATAACATAAAGTGGAAATATAGCATGATGATGTTATGATTAATCTTATGTTTATTATTTGAAGTCAAATTGAGAACAACAATAGAAAGATCTGTTTGTTAAGTTGTACCTCCTCCATTTGATAAATATTATGAATTTTATAAGATTATATTTAATTATTACAATGGTTAGTTCAGTAGTGACTCTAGTGTTAGGATGTTTGAATGAAATAGGTAAGAGAAAAATATTTAATGGAAAAATTGACATTGAATTAAATTCAAAAGTAAGACTACAATGGATAGAGGACGTTCGAAAATTGACAGCTACGACGGCTTTAGATTATAGAACAATGGCTTATAATAATGGATTAGAGGGAAGACAAAACAAACGAGAAGAAACTTATGCAGCTTTTTTGCACGATATCTATCTTTTAGGACTATATTTTGTTGATTGTGAACAAATATTTCCATGTGATTTAGATATAGCTAAAGAATGTGAAGTAAAATATTATAAAGATCCAAATAAGCAAGATACAAAAGTAAAAAAATTAGAGAAAATCGAGGAATACAATAAACAACAACTTATTCCGTTAGTTAACCAAAAGTCTAATAGAGGTAAGTCAGCTATAATTAATGAACTTTTGAAACAGTTTGGAGAAATTGCTTCTAGTATTGAGATAAGACAAAAAGATGATCCAAATTCAAAATACCTTAAGTCGGTTCATTAAAGTCGTGTAAACGAAATAATTCAAAATTATTTTTCTATAATAATTGAAGTGATTAGAATATATTTAAAAGTTGAAGATGAAAAAGCTAGACATCCTAAAATTAAAGAGAAAAGATTTAGTAAATGGTTAAAACACTTGAAAAAGTACTTTAGGAGTTTCTGAATAGTAGTCACTAAGATAATTGGTTTAGTAGTAAATTTTTGAAGTGTTTTAGTTTTAAAGTACAGAAGGGTAGGATTTTAACATTTCTGAATAGTATTAATTGTACTTTAAAAAAATATTATTACAAAAAAGGACATAGCGAAACTCCTAGAAAACTTAATTTAATTGGTCGAAGAAGGACTTTAAGTTAAGAGAGGCTATGGTCTCTTTTTCTTTATGCAATAAAAAATCCTGTCAGTAGAATCTTATACATGTTCATCAATAGGAAAAAACTATAGAGTAAAGAAATTTTATATTTTCTGAAGGGAGGTATTATATGTACTTGACCAAAGGGCTTAAGGTGGTAATAATCTCTTTCCTTGAAATTTTGATAATAATTATGTTCTTATATGGCCTAAACTAATTTGAATATATAGTTATATAGATACGATAAACTGTTTAATGAAAAACACGAATCTTATATTTTGCGGAAAAACGTATGTGTGACGGAAAGATAAAGGATGAACAGTTAGAATAAAGCATAATTTTTAATACAACTTGGTTTATACTAATATATGTCAAATGGAAGATTTTTGTTAAATTGTAAAAAATATTTAGTAATATTTTTGAAAGTTAATTAAAAAAATTAATTGAATTGATTTAATTTATTTTATGTGTAAATATATCTGTAATAAATAATTATTGTGATATGTTAGCTAGTAAGAGGATCTTAAATTGAAAAAGAAAACAATATATCGTGTTAAATTTAATAATAAATATTTCTGGTTTAAAACAACAGCTGGTAGTGTCAAATTAGGCTTAAAAAGACAACTAACTACTGCAAAGGCGCAAAATACTAAGCATGAAAAATTAACTCAAGTTAAAGATCTGATTTTACGAGAAAAAATCAATAGTAATAATATTGATGATTATAGCTTAATTAGTGAAAATAACGACAAATATGAACAAGCAAAATATATTATTAAAGATATTACTACCATTAATCCAAGACAGGTGCTAGGTCAAAAAATTACAATGGTAAAAGAGTATGCATATAGATTAGTTTTTATGTACTTAGATGAAACGTTAGACTTTTCAATTTTATATAAAAGTTTACAGTGCTTTTTAGATTTTATGAAACGTTATTCAAATATTGACTTTGGATTTCCTGAAAATATTTCGATGTTTTACGATAAAGAAATTTATAATTGCTTTATCAAGGATAGAAGGATTGAAGATTTATTTATAAAAATATTGAAACAAAATAAATTAAATAAGTTTAGAAGTGAAAATTTACCAGATATAGTTTTGAATAATTATAATGAAGCGTATAAAAAATTGTCTAATAATTATCTACAAGTGTTAGATAAAACTTGGTATATGGATGAAAGAAATGATGTAAAAGGACTTATATGGCATTTTACAGATATTAATAATATGGCAAATATTTTGTCTTATTTAAGAATTGAATCTAAAAATTATTCTAAGCAGGATAAATTGGCAATTAATGATAATGCCTCATCAAAAGTAAATGAAACACTGACCAAGAGTTGGGTTCATGATTATGCTAGGTTTTATTTTAGACCCAAAACTCCGACTCAATATCGAAATGAGGGAATATTTGGAAGAAATGGTCATTTAAATCGAAGGCTAGAGAACAACGTGGGAGAAATATGGGAAAAAAGCCAGCTCATTTACCAATTCCAATATTTATAACATTTAGTTTTAAAAAGCAGCTATTTTTGGGAGGGCATGTTACTAAAAAAAGTTTAGCTGGGAAAAGTGTTTCTGATAATCCATTAGATGAATTTGATGATAATCTTACTTTATTTAAAGAAAAAATCTGTCAAATATATGATAAATATTCGCCAAATAATATAAAGCAGACGGAATTTGTGGTAAAAAATTATATGTCATTTATTCCAGATGATATAGTGAATATTTTTGTTCGAACAGAAATAGAGAAGTTAGCATTATTAACGATGCTTGCAGAGCATAATGCAAAATATTTTGATAAAAAAGATCAACATAAAAAAATAGATATTAAAAATTATGTTGACAAAATAATTGTAAATCCAACTATTTTTTTTAATGATGCTGGAAAATTAGAATCAATAGATAAAACTCCTAATATAATGGAAATGTATCCAAAGTCTATTTCAAGTGAAATTCTAAAAGAGGATATAAAGGTTATTAATAAACCATTTATGTATATAAAAAGATATAAAGATAAAATTTTTCGAGTGTATAATTCTGAATTAAGAAGGATAATTTTTAAAGTAATAGATATAAATGGTGAGCAAAAAACGGTAGGAGTTTTTCATCAACCAGATTGGATATTAGCTACAGCTAAATGGACTAATAAAAAGTATAAGAAGATTAGTAAATATTATTCAAAATTGTATTATAATCATGAATATTTCGATGTATATAGAAATGTTAATGAAGAAAAGTGGTATCTTACTTCTAATAATATGCCGTTGAATTTAAAACCCGAAGAAAAGGAAATACTTAAGAAAGTAGAAGAAAATGCAACAATTGAATTAATAAAAGAAGATGAAAAACAATGATAATTTATACAAATAAAAATTTGTTTTTATCACCAGCTCAAACTCTTGTAAATACAGTAAATACAGTGGGAGTAATGGGAAAAGGAATTGCAAAAGACTTTAAAAAATTTTATCCACAAATGTTTAAGCGTTATAAATATTTATGTGATAAAGGAAAATTTCAACCCGGACAGTTAATGTTGAGTAAAGAAGAGCCAGAGATATATCGAAAAAAAAATACCGGTAATATTCGAAAAAGATGGGTTTTAAATTTTCCTACTAAAAAGCGTTGGCGTAATAAATCGAAAATTGAATATATTGAAATGGGGTTAAAAAAATTTGTTGAGGAATATAAGAATAGAAATATTGAATCGATTTCTTTTCCACAATTAGGTACAGGAAATGGTGGTTTAAAATGGGAAGAAGTTAAAGAAATTATGGAATATTATTTATCTGAAATTGATATTCCTGTATATATTCATATTTATCAATCAAATTACTCTTCTTATACCGATAAAGAAGTAGAAAAAAATTTAAATACAGATCATGATATATGGAAAACAAACATATTTTTAAAAAGAGATGATATTAATTTAAATAATAGTATAAATGTTGATGGAATAATCTTACCAGGATCGGAAGTTTATAGAAAAAATATTAAGTTTGAATCTGTAAAATACTTGTCAGTAGTCGGAGATGAAGAATCAGAATTAATTTGGTTGCAAGAAAATACTAGAGAAATTGAGGAAAGAATTGTAGAACAGCTTAGTATATTTAATATATAATCGATGCTGTGATCAAGAATTCGGTAGAGCCAATATAATTTTAAGTAGGGGATGAATTATAACATAATGATGTCGTGGTTCCTCCTCTTACTTTTCTTTTATGATATTTTCTTCTAGTCTGATTCTAATTAATAGATGGCTAAAACTGCTATAGCCATAAGTATAGTACGCTAGTATAATTACGTTTAAAAGTTAATACTGTCTGATGCATTTGTTTACCGACAGCTTGTTTTGAATGAAGTAAATGAATAATCTTTTTTTCATCTTTGTTTTGAATAGCAGCCATAAAGTCCTGCATAACTCAATATGTGTTTTCAAGCTTTTCATTGCAGTCTAAGCCATCTAAAACAACGTGCTCTTGAGTGAGATAGTCTTTGAAATGCTAGTCATAATAAAGCGCTTTCTTATTGAGCTTGTCATACTTCATGAGATAAAGTTTCCAGGTAGATTTTAATAGCTTATTATTCACGGCTTTGCTTCTTATTTGACCATAGCACGAGCCTGCGGAGTAAACTTGTAGAAGTAGTGTAGAATTTCAGGTTTAAAACGTGTTCTAAGGATCTGGACTACTTGATGAGAATTGCCGTCTAGACAGATAAAGTGCAGCTTCTTGCCAACGCCCTTAAATTCGTCAAAAGCCAAATGTTTAGGCAAGCGATCAAACTCATCGTAAAACTTAGAAGAGCAAGATTCTAAAACTCTCTGAACAGTATTGACTGAGACATTTTGCTCACGAGCAATACTTGTCATCGAACGATCTTCAGTAAGAACAGCTAAGACTTTACGCTTAGAACTATTAGAGATGTGGCACTATTTATTAACAAGGTTAGATTGAGCCATAGATCTTTTAAGGCAGTTATTGCAGAGAACACGTTGCTTTTTGAGTCTAATAGATACTGGATGACTAGCATCGGCAGTAATAAAGCGTACATTAGAAGTATAGTGATCATTATGTTTAAGATTATGGGAATGGCAATAAGGACAAGAAGACTGAATAATCTCAGCTAAGTAGACCTTATGAAATTTACCATCAATAAACTTTTTAAAATAATCAGAAAAAACAATGTTTTGATCTTCAATATCAAGAGAAAATTTAATATAATTGTTAAGAGAGGCTATGGCCTCTTTTTCTTTATGCAATAAAAAAATCCTGTCGATAGAATATCATAGATATCAATCAACAGGAAAAAGTATAGAATCAACTAAAATCAATAAGATTCTAGTTCTCTTTGATATGCATATAAGATAGAGAGTCTTTTTTTAAACCGTAAGTATGAAAAAAGGAAATCCCTAGACATAAAATGAAAAAAGAAATTAGAATTGAAAAAAGTCTACTTGGTTGTGTAAAGAAAAGTAATATGTTTTCAATCTCTTTAAACATGGTTGTGTTCATCATATCTTCAAAAAAGATACCTTTTTGTTTAGAAGAAGATAACTCAAATATATTTTGAAAGCAGGCGGAAAATAAAAATGCGGATGATGAAATGTATAGAGAAAGAATAGAAAGGATAAATGTAAGAATTGCATTTATAAGTGATAATCTCCTGTTACTATTAATTTTGAACTGTAATTCGTTAATCAAAGAATCAATCTGATTTGAATTAAGTTTTAAAAGATTTAATTTCTTTTTTAATTCATCGGGATTTTTAAGTCTGAATGAATACTTACTTTTATAAATTATATTTTTTAAAGATAAATCTTGTTTTAACACTTTATACTCCAATAATAATTTTAATCATAGTATATAATTATTATATACTATGATTAAAAATAAAAGCTGAATTGATTAATTAAATATAATAATTATAGAAATTAAAAGTTAGGTAAGTCATGAACACTAAAAATGATAGTTTAAATTCTTGGATTTTAATGAAGCAATTAGCTGAAGGAAATGTCAATACAATATAGAAGAGATAAGAATGCAGCAAAACGATTTGACTCAAGCGAAAGTATTAAATATGGCTTTTATCAATATTTTTGTTGGTGTATTAAGCGAAAGTTTAAAGATAAAAAACTTGATAATCCAGGAATTATTTTTTATTTAAATACATTTCGTTGATTGTAAAATCAAATTGAACACTTTAGAAAAATAAAAAGTCCATTCGGAC
>OAWU01000753.1_pt1 | contig 16711 bp, 18 predicted proteins | sample 1477041 | NCBI WGS metagenome assembly OAWU01 (sample SAMEA2580266, study PRJEB22360) | human gut metagenome | biome: human gut; feature: human-associated habitat; material: faeces | place: Denmark | collected 2008/2010
AAAAGACAGCTTGTGCGAGGCCAGGCGCGGAAGCGCGATGCGCGACAGCGCCAGCGAATCGATCCAAATATCGCTCACGTTGACGCCGCCTTTGACCGACTCGATAAACGAGCGGTCGAACGTGGCGTTATGTGCGATTACCGGGCAACCACCGACAAAATCGGCGAGAGCGGCGACGGCCTCAACGGCCGACGGGGCATCTGCCACATCGGCATTTGTAATGCTCGTGAGCTCGGTAATCTCGGCGGGAATCAGCTGCTTGGGATGCACGAAGGTATCGAAGCGGTCGACGATCTCGCGGCCCGAAAGACGGGCCGCCGAGATCTCGATCAGCTCGTTGTCCTGCACCGAAAGACCTGTGGTCTCGGTATCGAGGACGATCACATCTTCCTCGATAAGGCCGAAGGACTGCGTTTTGGCGCGTTCGGCAAGCGTGGCATAGGAGTCGATGACAAACTGCGGCGTTCCTGACGAAACCGCGTCCTCGATTAGCATGCAATGCCCGCTCGACGAAGGCCCATACGGATCAGGCTGTCACAGACCTGCGGGAACGTCATGTCGTCGGTGTGGCGGATCTCATCCGGATACAGCGACGTATCGGTCATGCCGGGAATGGTATTGGTCTCGAGGATAACGGGGCCGTCCTCGCTCACGATAAAATCGCTGCGCGAGATGCCCAGGCAACCGAGCGCCTTGTGAGCGGCACAGGCAAGCTCCTGGGCACGAGCGTAGTTCTCGGGTGAAATCTGCGCCGGAATGCGATGGATGTCCGTAGGGTCGACATATTTCACGTCCAGATCGTAGAACTCGCAGTCCTCGGGCTTACGAATCTCGACAATCGGCAGGGCGCGCACGTCATCTTCACCGTATACACCGACGGTGATCTCGGTACCCTCGATGCACTTCTCGACCAGCACTTTGTCGCCGTACTCAAACGCCTTGGCGATTGCCGCGGGCAGCTCGGAGGGCTCATGGACCAGGGAAATGCCATAGCTGGAACCGTTGACGGCCGGCTTCACAAAGCAGCGCTCGCCACAAACCTCGACGATATGATCGATATCGACTTCATCGCCCACCTCGAGCGCAAGGCCGGGGGCAACAGGAATGCCCGCCTTGGCGTACAGGAGCTTAGAGACCTCCTTGTCGGCACTGCAGGCGCTGGCAAGCACACCCGAGGCCGTGTAGGGGATACCCAGGGTCTCCATGGCGCCCTGCATGGCGCCATCCTCGCCGCCGGCACCGTGCATGGCGATAAACGCCACGTCAAAGCCGCCGGTCGCCATGGTTACCATAAAATCATCGGTAGCCGTGTCGAGCAGCTCCACCGAAGTGTAGCCGGCCTCCTTCAAGGCAACCACGACGTTCTTTCCCGAATTGAGCGAGATCTCGCGCTCAGCGGAATGACCGCCCGCCAAGACCGCTACGTGCATGTTCTCTAGGCTTTTACCCGGCATGGGCAGACTCCTCCTCTATAATTTCTGCAGCTGATACCATATTGTAGCGATACCCTCTACGTTTCCCCAAAATCGAAAGGCTTCCATGAATCCCAGGACTAAATCTCAGGACATTCGCGACTTGAGCCAAAACGATATTCGCGACCTTGTGGCCGAACTTGGCCAGCCCACCTTCCGCGCGAAGCAGCTCATCGAATGGGTCTTCGAGAAGAACGTTTGTTCGTTTGACGATATGACCAACCTTCCCAAGGCTTTCCGCGAGCAGCTTAAAGAGGCTTTTACCTTTGACACGCCGACTGAACTAACCAAGCAGGTTTCCAAAGATGGCTCTCGCAAGTATCTGCTCGAGTACCACGACGGCGTTTCCGTCGAGACTGTCGGTATGCCCCGTCGTAACAAGCTTTCCGTCTGCGTTTCCACCCAGGCTGGCTGTGGCATGGGCTGCGCCTTTTGCGCTACCGGTCTCAACGGCCTCAAGCGCTCTCTGACCGCTCAAGAGATCGTCGACCAGGTACTTCATGTATCCAACGACTTTGGCGAGCGTGCCACGAGCGTCGTCTTCATGGGCCAGGGCGAGCCGTTTGCCAACTACGACGAGGTTCTCAAGGCGCTGCGAATCCTCAACGACCCCGATGGCATCGGTATCGGCGCTCGTCACCTCACCGTCTCTACCAGCGGCGTTATTCCCGGTATTCGCAAATTTGCCGATATCCCCGAGCAGTTCACGCTTGCCGTTTCCCTGCATTCCGCCATCCAGTCGACGCGCAACAAGCTCATGCCCGGTGTTAAGAAGTACACACTGCTTCGCCTTCACGAGGCGCTTCAGCTCTACACCGAGAAGACTGGCCGCCGCCCGACCTATGAGTATGCCATGATCGAAGGCGTCAACGATACGAATCCCGAGATGCAGGCGCTCTGCGACTTCTGCGAGGGAACGCTGTGCCACGTTAACCTTATTCAGCTTAACGACATTGAGGGTAGCCCGCTCAAGCCGTCGCCGATTCATAAGGTTGAGGATCTTCAGCGTCGTCTTGAGTCCCGTGGCATCGAGACCACGATTCGTAACTCCCGTGGTAACGATATTGACGCCGCCTGCGGACAGCTGAAGCAGCGCTTCAAAGTTCAGAAGAACGCATAGGGGAGTCGCACCCCAAAACGTTTCATGTGAAACATTGAACGGCCACGGTTGCAGGATATGCAACCGTGGCCGTTTCATTTATTGAGCTTAATTTTGAATCAGCTGCTACCTGTCCCATTTTTTACGGTCAAAATAAGGGCTCCTTGCCTCGTGAATTAGACAAGGACCCCTCATAATATGCTAAGTAATTGTTAGGTACCTAATAACCTACATTTTCCCATTGGTTGCTAACCCAACCTTGATTAATCTTGGGATTCTTCGTTACCTGAGCGGTGCGCATGGCAACATCTTCTGTCATAACATCCATTTTCTTCTTGGATGTATCGACAATATCTTGCGCACTACGAAGCAAACGACCTCGAAGTTCATCGTCTGTCGCGATCTTATAGCCAGCAAAGGCACCAGCAGCGACAGTCGTCGCCAATGCAATCACAGTAAAAATCCTATTCCTCATCTTGGCCTCCTTGATCAAACTGAATCATTTCGCCAAGAATACGAGAGAGCTCTTCCTCGTCTTTAAACTCAATCTCAATCTTATTCTTTCCACGCGAGCTCTTCACACGCACGTTGGTATTAAAAACCTGACGAAGCACGCGGGCAGCCTTTTTAAAAGACTGAGGCGTTGCAGGCCTCGGAGTCTTATGTGTCTCTCCGGCAGAAAACAACGGAGCAAGATTTTCTGTCGCTCTTACGGAAAGGCCCTCTGCAACAACCTTCTCAGCAAGTCGAATTCGAGCATCCTCATAGGGAACTGCAAGAATCGCACGTGCATGACCAGCAGTAAGTTTGCCCTCAAAAATCATCTGCTGAACAACTTCGGGAAGATCAAGAAGGCGCAGCGAGTTTGTAATTGCAGAGCGCGACTTGCTTACAGCCTTCGACAATGCTTCCTGGGTCATACCGCTGGCATCGATAAGCTGGCGGTAGCCCTTAGCCTCTTCGACAGGATTTAGATCAGAACGCTGAAGGTTTTCGATAAGAGCAAGAGCTAGCATCTCTTCATCATTAACATCCTTAATGATGACTGGCAGTTCCTCAAGACCAGCAAGTTTTGACGCCTGGTAACGACGTTCACCAGCGATGATCTCATAGCCATTTCCATGCTTGCGAACCAAAAGCGGCTGCAAAACGCCATGTTCTTGAATTGACTCGCTCAACTCGCGAAGTTCAGTTTCGTTAAAGTGAATTCGGGGCTGATTTGGGTTGGGAACGATATCCTCAATAGGTAATTTTGTTTCAGACGCAGCATTCGAAGCCGATGCAGCCGAACCACCAGTCTCATACTCGGCCTCTGAGACCAAAGCATTGAGTCCACGTCCTAATCCGCCACGTTTCTTTACACTAGGCACGCTTGATCACCTCTTTTGCAAGGTTCATATACGCTTTTGCACCCTTATTTTGAGGTGCATAGGTAATTACCGGTTCTCCAAAAGACGGAGCTTCGGAGATTTTAACCGTACGGGGGATCAGCGTCTTAAACGCCTTATCACCAAAGTACGATTGAACCTCCTCAACAACCTGATTCGATAGAGAAGTACGCGAGTCATACATGGTCATAAGCACACCATAGGTGTCTAAGCCCTTGTTCAGACGTGATTTGACCATCTTCATTGACTCAAGCAGCTTCGTAACGCCTTCAAGTGCATAATACTCGCATTGGATCGGAATCAAAACGCTGTCTGCTGCGGTCAAGGCGTTGATAGTAAGCAGGCCGAGCGAAGGGGGACAGTCAATGAAAATAAAATCGAACTCGTCCTGAATCGGCTCAAGCAAATCTTTGAGACGGGTTTCACGAGCAATTGCGCTTACGAGTTCAATTTCTGCGCCTGCAAGCTGAATTGTAGCCGGAATTACGAATACCTTTTTGCAATTTGTATCAAGAACAAGCGATTCTGCCGGCACATCATTCAACAATGCATCATAGATGCAGTGATCAAGGTCTTCTTTTTCAATTCCAAATCCGCTAGTGCTGTTTCCTTGCGGATCAAAATCGACAATCAGCGTCTTACGACCCTGCTCACCCAGTGCTGCTGCAAGGTTTACAGCCGTCGTTGACTTACCGACGCCACCTTTTTGATTGATGATTGCAATGATACGCGTGTCTTTTGCACTCTTAGAACGCTTAACGTCGCGAAATCCCACGGTCCCTCCTGGTGTGTATTAAAGCTGTCAAACGGAGGATGTTTCACGTGAAACATTCCGATTCGATATCAACCGCCATGTTTCACGTGAAACACCGCAAGTTGTTAGTATCCATTATGTTTCACGTGAAACATCTAGGCAAGCGGATTCTTCTTTGCCATGCCATTTGCACGAGGCAATGAGACGGATGCTGGATGACTCTTCTTAAGAACAATGAACTCCCTGTGGCCCAGGCCCTCAGGCAAATCGATAGCGTCATTCAGAAGCAAAGTGAAGCCGCAAATCTTTGCAGCTGACATGCCAGAAGCAAGCTCCTCATCCGAAGGATTGCCCTTGGTGATAACAAATAGCCCTCCATCCTTGAGGTACGGAGCCGCATACTCAACAAGAATCGGTAGAGGGGCCAGTGCACGGGCGGTTACAACAGAGAACTGCTTCTTATGGCTTCGAGCATATTCTTCAAGACGATCATGAACCGCATGAGCATGTTTCAATCCAAGAGCATGGACAAAGGAATTAACAGCATCAACCTTCTTGCCAACAGAGTCAATATAAGTAGCTTTACGATGCGTGGTTATGGTTAATGGAATACCAGGGAAGCCCGCACCTGTTCCCATATCGAGCAAAGCTCCCTCAGGAGCCTTATTGATATAGGGGAGCAAAACAAGTGAGTCGAGGATATGAAGTACTACAGCATCTTCTACGTTAAGAATACGGGTGAGATTGGTTGTCTTATTTGTTTCAAGAACCAAATCCAAATGCTGGATACACTTCCTCAGCTCAACATCAGTTACGCTCAAGGAATACTCTTTGCAATAGGAAGTTAGACGACTCAACATCTCGTCAGCCTGCTGATCAGTAAGTACTAACAACGAAAGCTCCTTTCTGACAAAAATCAGTGTATCGAGAACTTTTGACAAAAAAAGGGGACGTGGAAACCACGTCCCCTAGCATAAGCTCGAGTAGATTATCGAGCAACAATCACCACATGGCGATCAGGGTCAGAACCCTCAGAATGAGTATCGACTGCATCGTTGCCACGAAGTGCAATGTGAACCAGTCGGCGCTCGTAGGCATTCATGGGCGGAAGCGAAACACTCTTATGAGTGCGGATGGCACTCTCGGCAGCAGACTGAGCCATGGAGGCGACCTTATCCTGACGGCGACTCTTGTATCCCTCGACGTCCACTACAACCGGATACCTAAAGCCAAGCTTGCGGCTCACCAGCAAAGAGAACATAACCTGAAGAGCATCAAGAGTGCGACCATGACGGCCAATGAGAACAGCAAGGTCGGGAGCCGTTACATCCAAAATCAGCTCACCCTCGTCGCCCTCATACTCATCGATAGGAGAGTTGGCGGCATCGAAGTGCGAAAGGATGGAACGCAGGATGGAAATCGCAATATCGGCAATGGTGTCGAGCTCCTCATCGGTCAGCTCTTCACCAGCCTTGTAGCGCTGTGCAATCTCGGGATAATCGCCCGCGACCTGCGGGGCAACCTCCTCAAGCATATCCTCGATGATCTCTTCAGACATAACGTACTCCAAAAGTTAGGTACCTAAATAAGATTGATATCCCACTACTTCTTCTTGTGCGGGCGCGGCTTCTTCTCGCGACGAGTGACCTCAACCTGCAGCGGAGCGTTCTTAAGACGCTCCTCCTCATCGGCCTTCGCCTTGTCGATGACCTTCTGCGTCACAAAAATCTGCTGGATAACCTGCCAAGCAGAAGAGACGTCGTAGTACAGCAGAACACCAACGGGAAGGCTCCAGCCCATCCAAAGCATCATGACCGTCATGACAACGGCCATCATACGCATGCTCTGAGCCTGCTGGCCGGTCTGGTTGCGCGACATATAGAGCTGCGGAATCAGGGTCAGGACGGCAAACAGGATCAGGCAAACCAGCGCAGGCAGTGCAACCATAAAGCCATCGGCAAAGGAAGCGCTCGGCGTGGTGGTCAGGTCGGGCAGGATGTTGAAGAACGAGAACGTGCCGTCGTTAAAGTACTGCGGCAGGTTGCGCAGCAATGTAAACAGGGCGAACAGGATAGGCATCTGAATCAGCAGCGGCAGACAGCCAGCCATGGGGTTGAACTTGTTCTCGCTGTAGAACTTCTGCATCTCCTCGGCCTGACGCTGGGGATCGTCGGCATAGCGCTCCTGGATCTCGAGCATCTTGGGCTGCAGCACCTGCATGCGAGCCGTCGACTTGGTCGACTTGAGCATAAGCGGCGTCAGCAGCAGACGGATGATGACCACCAGGATGATGATGGACAGGCCCCAGTCGACCGCAAAGGTCTGGATGAGCTTGAGCAGCTCGAAAAGGATGTTAACGATCCAATCCCACATGTAAGTTTTCCTCCGATAGCGAGTGCCCGCTAGGGCACAGGGTCATAACCGCCGACGTGCAGGGGATTGCAGCGAGCGATGCGCCTCACGGCAAGCCAGCAGCCTCTCAAAACACCGTGCTTCTCAATCGCCTGGATGGCGTATTGCGAGCACGTTGGGTAATAAATGCAGGCGTCAGGCAATAAGGGCGAAATAACCTGTTGATATATGCGAATAGGAGCGATGGCAACACGTCGCAAAACGTGATTGCTCATCGCTCCTCCCCGGCAACGCCGGCGCGCTTCATAAGCGAACGCAACGCCTTGTCCATCTCCTGCGGCGAGGAAACCCTCGTCTTGGGAGTTGCAAACAAGATGATGTCATAACCCGCAACGGGAAATCCGCAGCTGCGGGCGGCCTCGCGCATCACACGCTTAGATCGGTTGCGCACGACGGCACAACCGAGTCGCTTAGCACCAACGAAGGCGACCCTTCCGGAGTCGCCTTCGCCAACCGATTCACATATGGTCATTCGAATCAGAGGGTGATTGAAACGACGCCCCTGACTGAACACATGCTCGAAATCTTGCCGAGACTTAATAGTCTTCATGCGAGATGTGTGTATCGCTGCTAGACAGTGAGACGCTTGCGGCCCTTGGCGCGACGACGGGCGAGCACGGGGCGACCACCCCTAGTGGCCATACGGGCACGGAAGCCATGGGTCTTGGCACGCTTACGCTTATTAGGCTGATACGTACGCTTCATCTTAAGTTCCTCCTGCTGCATTTCGAGTGTCCGCGGGGACGCGGACGCAGATATAGACACGTGAGCTTGAAGATTGTAGGGAAATCAATGTTCAAATGTCAAGAAATCAAAGGTAAAAGGTTGCGCAGTTCACACGGTTCCCCCATAAGCACAACCGAAATTTGCGCCTCATGGCAACCTTTCACGATATTTCATCGAGTTTTCAACAGGTCATGTTGGCAATGTTGAGAACTTTTCACCCGTTTTCCAAAGTTTTCAACAAGTTTTGAAAAGTTGTCGAAAGATGAGAAACGTTGCACGGTGAGCTACTATTTGTTCGAAACCTTTTGAAAGATTGCGAGCGGCATGTCTGACGACTTTTACACCATGGTCGATTCCGGAGACCCGGCACCCGACAACGAGCACATCACCGGCGTGCGCGAAGAGCGTGCGGAAGGCGAGCAGACGACCACGCAGGCGCCAAAAGCCATGTACGCCGCGCGCATCGCCGTCTATGACGACATGCTGTCGACACCGCGGGTGATCGTCATTGATCCGCAAGATGTCCGCACGTATTTGGAAGAGACGACCAACACCGTCTACCAGTGCATGAAAGAACAAGGTGGCCATATCTCGCTCATGGTCATCCGCGAGATTGTCGAAAACTTTATCCACGCACACTTTGCCGAGCCCATCATCTCGATTCTGGACGGCGGAGACACCATCCGCTTTGCTGACCAAGGACCCGGCATCGACGACAAGGAACGTGCTTTCGACTTTGGCGTTACCAGCGCAAACAGCAAGATGAAGCGCTATATCCGTGGAACCGGAGCAGGGTTTCCCATGGTGCAGGAGTATTTGGAAAACGCCGGCGGTGCCGTATCCATCGAGGACAACATGGGCAACGGCACCGTGGTTACGGTAAGCCTGAACCCTAAACGCGTGCAGGAAATCGAGCGTGCCGGCGGACGCGGCGCTGCCGTGCGGCCCGAGACGGAGCAGCCCACATATCCCCTGCCGGGAGCTTTTGCGCAGCAGCCCGTGGCAACGCAGCAGATGCAGCCCCCCGTGGGACAGATGCAGCAGCCCGGAATGCTTCCCACACAAGAACCCCAGGCGGCATCTATGTCGATGCCGCCAAACATGCCAGAGGCCATGCCGCTGGCTGATCAGGATGCAGCAGCAATGCAGCAGGCGACGGGGGCGCCGGGTGGCCAGCAAATGGGCCATCAGCCGTACCAACAGGGACTGCATTAGCAGCAGATGCCGCCACTGGGGTATGGCCAGCAGTTCCCGCAGCAGTAACAGCAGGGATATCAGCAGCCGTACCAGCAGATGCCGCAGCAGCAGTACAACCCCTGGGCCCAGCAGACGCCTCCGCAGCCTTACCAACAGTGGCCTCAAAGTTTTCAACAGCAAATGCCGCCGACGCAGAGTTCTCAACAACCAGCAGCTCAAATGATGTATCCTAATGCAGTAAATCAGTATGCACAGCCACAACCGGACGTGTTCGTAAGCGATCGCGGCAACGCCGCGCTGGGCTATCTGGCGCAAAATCAAGCGTGCGGCGCAACCGATCTTGCGAGGGCGTTTGGAAACTCGGCCCCCACTTGGTCACGCACGCTCAATGACTTGGCGCAGGCCGGCTTGGTCATCAAGCATGGCCAGAAATACCATCTGACCGAACTCGGCGCCGCTCGCGTGCGAGCTCAGAGCTAAAGAACGGGAGAGACAGTGGACGAGGAAGCAAGCATCATCCTGGGGGATGCCATCGCCTTTTGCCAGCGCGACGGCCAAGATGCACGCCTCATCAACATGCTGGGGCAATCGCGCGCCATAAGCCTGACCGAAGATACGCTCACGATCGAGGCCCCCTCGCGCTTTGCCATCGCGCAGCTCAAAAAGCATCAGCCGACTATTGAGGCCTATCTGGAAGAAATCGCCTTTGCACCGATTGCTCTCGACATCGTGGCACCGCAAGGCGCCGCGACGGAATCCGCTGCCGCCACGGCGCCCGCCACGGCTCCGCAGGCGATGTGCCGACAATCGAGCACCAGCACAGCGATGTTTCCCGTGAAACAATGGCACCGTTGACGAGCGCGGCGGCGACGTCAACGAACGCACCCGTCACGCACATGCCCATCGCTCACGACGCAGCGGCGGGCGCGGATTCGGGCATTGCAATCAAGAACACGCTCTCGGCCGACGATTTTCGTCGCATGATGAACCAGATGAAGGGCGGAGCGCCGACTAAATCCACGCAAGCTGCGGCCCCCGCTTCACCCATGCCAGCACCGACCGTGCCGGCCGAGCAGAATACGGATGGAGCCCCGCTCGCCGCGAACTCAAAATTTACCTTTGAGAACTTTGTCTACGGCCCCGAGAACAGCCATGCCTATCGCTCGGCACTCAAGTTTGCCGCCCTCGCGGACGAGCGCGGCACATGCACATCCCTGTTCATCTATGGCAAATCGGGGCTGGGCAAGACCCATCTGCTGCTCGCCATCAAAAACGAGCTCGCCGAGAAGTCGCCCGAGATCAAGGTCAAGTATGCCAACTCCCAGGCATATCTGGACGACCTGATGACCGAGTTCGACCGTCAAAAGAAGAGCAACGCCCCCATCATGCAGGCGTACCACGGCGTGGACGTGCTCATCATCGATGACATCCAAAACATCATCGGCAAGCGCGCGAGTGTGGACTACTTTTTCCAGCTCATGGACGAGTTCATCCGCAACAACAAGAAGGTCGTCATCGCGGCAGACCGCGCCCCCAAGGACCTGAGCATGGACGAGCGTCTGACCAGCCGCTTCAACGCCGGAATGCTCTGCCTGGTCGCAGAGCCCAGCTACGAGATGAAATACAAGATCTTGCAGCGCTATTACGAGAACACCATCGTCGCCGCTCCCGAGGCGGGCGACGACTCACTGCTGGCGGCCTATGGGGGCGACGGCGGACACCTGACCGACGAGCACTTTAAACACATGGCCGAGGTCTCGGGCACCAACATCCGCGAACTCGAGAGCTTTTGCGAGCGCTGCGCCGGCGAGGCGGGCGACCGTGAGCGCGAGGGCGGGGAGCTCACCTTTGACGATATCGACGCCATCGCCAGCCAGTACTTCGACACATCGGCCAAAAAGATCAACGTCCAGACGGTTCAGTCCGTCATCGAAGAGCAGTACGGCGTGACGCACGAGGAGCTCATCGGCCCGCGTCGCAACGCCAATATCGCCAAAGCACGCCATATCGCTATCTACCTGGCCATCGAGATGTGCGAAATGACGACCACGGCGGTGGGCGCCGAATTTGGCAACCGCAACCACTCGACCGTCAGCACGAGCTACAAAAAGGTCCAGAAGATGATCCAGGAAGACCGCACCGTCACCGAAGACCTCACGTCGCTGCGCGATAAAATTACACTGCGCTCGTAGGGAAATAGAGACACCTGTTGAAAACTTGTCGAAACCACGGGCATAAGGTGTCTAAAACCCAACCCGCGGTGATGAAAAGTTTTGCGCAGGTTTTGAACGTGGAAAACCACCCCTGTTGCACACAGGCTGCTGTCGATTCTCTTTCTGGGTCTGACCTGCGTCTTTGGGAGTAATCAACAGTTTCGTCAGTGCTATTACTATTATTAAGATATTTATATCTATAGAAAGGTATTAAAAGATGAAGTTCACCGTCAGCCAGAGCTCGCTTACACAAGCCATCGGCGTCGTTATGAAGGGTGTCGCTTCGGCATCCACCCTTCCCATCCTGTCGGGCGTGCTCGTCAAGGCCCAAGACGGCATCTTGGAATTCCAGACCTCTAACTACACCATCTCGATCCGTCATCGCATCGCGGCGCATGTCGAAGAAGAGGGCGAGATGGTTATCCCCTGTAAGATGCTCTCCAATATCACCAAGACCCTCCCCGATGCCCCGGTCACCTTTGAGCTGTCCGAGCGCCAGGTGCTGATTGGTTGCGAGAAGAGCTCTTTCCGCCTGAACACGCTTGATGCTAATGACTTCCCCGAGTTTCCGGCCTATGCCATCGAGAGCGCCGTGGAACTGCCGACCGATATCTTGTCCGAGATGGTCGGCCGCGTGTGGCGCGTCACCTCGACCGACAAGGCCCGCCCCATCCTGGGTGGCGTGCACATGAAGGTCGAGAACAACACCGTGCGCCTGGTGGCGACCGATTCCTTCCGTTTGGCCGTGTGCGATACGCAGGTCGAGACCTCGACCCTCGAAGGCTCCTTTGAGCTCAACGTTCCGGCTGACGCCTTTAACGACGCACTGAACATCATGGACAGCCAGGCGACCATCATGATCGGGGCTACCGACACCCAAGTCGTCTTCGAGGCCGGCAACACCACCTACGTGTCGCGCCGCATCGAGGGCGTGTACCCCAACTACAAGCAGCTCATCCCCGATTCGTGCGTGACGAGCGTCAAGATCGACGTCGCCGCCTTTAACGCCGCCCTCAAGCGCGTGGCCGTTATCGCGAGCGCCAACCCCGCCGTCAAGTTCGAGATCGATGTCGAGAACGGGCAGATGGGCCTGTCCTCCATCTCCAATGACCAGGACCTTGCGCAGGAGACGATCGATGTCGAGGCCGAGGGCGAGTCGGGTACCATCGCCTTCAACTACCACTACATCTTCGGCTGCCTCAATGCCCTGTCCAAGGAGAAGGAGATCACGCTGGAGCTCAAGAGCTACTCGCAGGCGGGCATCTTCAAGTCCTACGACAAGATCAACTACCTGTACCTGGTCATGCCGGTTCGCATCTAGCGCTGCGCCATGACCATGTTCGCCCGCGATCTTTCCGTCGCGCACTACCGCAGTTTCGAGAGCTATCGTCTTGCCCTGGACGAGGGCGTGACGATACTTGCGGGACCCAACGCGGCGGGAAAGACCAATCTCATAGAGGCGCTGCAGCTGCTGACGAGCGGCGCCTCGTTTAGGCATCCGACCGCAGCCGAGCTCGTCCATGATGGCGTGGGCTCGTGCAAGATCGAGCTGAGGCTCGAGGGCGGCGGCCGCGTACTTGATATGGGATTGAGCGCGGAGGACGGTAAACGCTCGTTTAGCTGCAACGGCAAGAGATGCTCTGCCGCCGGTGTGCGCGGGGTTCTGCCGAGCGTGCTGTTTTGCCCCGACCATCTGGACATGGTTAAGCGAGGCGCCAGTGTGCGCCGCGCCGCCCTCGACGACTTTGGCATGCAACTGAGCGCACGCTATGCCGATCTTGCGAGCACCTATGGTCGCTGCGTGACCCAGCGTAACGCCTTGCTCAAGGAGGCCTGGTGCTGCCGCGAGATGCTCGGCGCGTGGAACGATTCGATTGCCCGCGCGGGCGCGGCTCTGCTCGTGCACCGGTTGGCCCTGCTCGACCGGCTGGCGGGCCATGTGCGTACTGCCTACGGGCAAGTGGCGTCCGGTGAAACCGCCAACGTGTCCTATGCGTCCACGCTGGGGGATTTGCCCCAGGTCGATGATCGCGAAGAGCTGAAGGGCTGGGCGTACGAGCGCATGCTGGCTGCCCTTGATGAGCACGCCGACGAGGAAATTCGCCGCGGCGTGACGTTGGTGGGACCGCATCGCGACGAGATTGAGTTTGCTGTGGCGGGTCGCTCCGCCCGTTCATTTGCCAGCCAAGGTCAGCAGCGAACGTTGGTTCTGGCCTGGAAGGTGGCGGAGGTGGCCGTGGCTCGCGATGTCCTGGGCACCGCCCCACTGCTGCTTTTGGACGACGTGATGAGCGAACTCGACGGCGAACGCCGCGGTGCTTTCCTGCGGCTGATCGGCGATGATATCCAGACGGTCATAACCACGACCAACCTGGGGTACTTTACCGATGACCTGCTTGATCGAGCCAAGGTGGTGAGCATGGGTGAGACGTGCTAATTACGAGCGCGAGAGCGAAACGGTCGCCTTCAGTGGCTTTTTGAACGCAGAGCGCCAGCGCATCCTGGCGGCTGCGACCCCCGCGCGCCGGGCGCAGATGGAGGCCGCCGAGGAGTCGCGCGCGGTCTATCGCGCGTGGAACGCGGTGTGCTCGGGCACGCGCGAGGGGCGGCATGTGACGGGCCTGCGCTACCTGCCCGAGTCCAATGAGCTGCTGGTATATCTCGACTCGCCCTCGTGGACGCAGGAAATGACGTTGTTGCGCGAGATCATCCGCGCGCGCATGGAGCGCGCCGGTGCGCATGTGGATGGCCTGGTGTTCAAAACCACCGCGCCCGGTCACACGCCGCCCGCCGCCAAGGAGCGCCTTCGCCCAGCGGCGACCGAGCGCCCGCCGGCCCCACCCGCCGACCTCAGCGATGCCGAGCGCACCGAGATTGAGCGCCAAGTGGCGCCCATCGAAGACCAAAAACTGCGCGAGGCCCTCGAGAACGCCATGAGAGCCAGTGCCGAGTGGGCCAAGGGCGTGCAAAGCAAAAAAGAGCCTTAAATCGCATCTGGTGGCCTTGTAGAGCCAAATACCCTCGTTCCCGAGGGTATTTTTTTACGATAAACTAGTAAGGCTGTACACATTTTCTTGACTGAAGGAGGACGTGTGGCAAACGAAAACGATTACGATGGCGGCGAGATTAAGATTCTCGAAGGTCTCGAGGCCGTTCGTAAGCGCCCGGGCATGTATATCGGCTCGACGAGCGCCAGCGGTCTGCATCACCTGGTGTGGGAGATCGTTTACAACTCCGTCGACGAGGCCATGGCCGGTTTCTGCACCGAGATCCAGGTGACGGTCCACGCCGACAACTCCATCACGGTCGTCGACAACGGGCGCGGTATCCCCGTCGACGAGCACCCTGTTAAAAAGATCCCGACGCTCGAGGTCGTCATGACGATTTTGCACGCCGGCGGTAAGTTCGATAATTCGGCCTATAAGGTCTCGGGCGGCCTGCACGGCGTTGGCATCTCCGTCGTCAACGCACTGTCCAAGCGCGTGGTCGTTCAGGTTCGTCGCGACGGCAACACCTACGAGATGGAGTTCTCGCGCGGCAAGACCGTCAAGAAGATGGAGGTCGTGGGCACCTCGGATTCGACGGGCACCACCGTCACCTTCTGGCCCGACGACGAGATCTTCGAGACCTGCATTTACGATTTCGATACGCTGCACAACCGTCTGCAGGAGGAGGCGTTCCTCAATAAGAACCTCAAAATCGTGCTGACTGACGAGCGCGAGTCTACTCCCCACGTGGAGGAGTTTTGCTACGAGGGCGGCATCATCGACTTCGTCAAGTTCCTTAACGAGGGCAAGGACGTCCCCGAGGCCTTTAAGGAGCCTATCTACATCGAGGGCAAATCGGACCCGGACGCACCTGTGGCCAAGATGGGCGAGGTTGAGGTTTCCCTGCAGTGGAATAGCGGCTACGGCGAGAACGTCATGTCGTTTGCCAACGACATCTACACCCCCGAGGGCGGCATGCACCTTGAGGGCTTCCGCACCGCGCTCACCCGCGTGATCAACGACTATGCGCGCAAGCAGAACCTGCTCAAGGAAAAAGACGCCAATCTGACCGGCGACGATGTGCGCGAGGGCCTTTCGGCCGTTATCTCGGTCAAGCTGCCCGATCCGCAGTTTGAGGGCCAGACCAAGGCCAAGCTCGGCAGCTCCTATATGCGCGCGCTGACGCTCAAGATCGTGACCGACGGCCTCGCCGATTACTTGGAGGAGCATCCCAAGCCCGCCCGCGAGATCGTCAAGAAGGCGCAACAGGCCTGCAAGGCGCGCAACGCCGCCCGCAAGGCGCGCGAAGCGACCCGTCGCAAGAGCCTGCTCGAGACGGCGTCCCTGCCCGGTAAGCTCGCTGACTGCTCGGTGCGCGATGCCGAGCTGACCGAGCTCTTCATCGTAGAGGGCGACTCGGCAGGCGGTTTGGCCAAGGATGGCCGTCGCCGAGACATCCAGGCGATTCTGCCCCTGCGCGGCAAGATTTTGAACGTCGAGCGCGTTGGTGACCATCGCGCGTTCTCGAGTGACACCATCCAGTCGCTGATTACCGCGATCGGCTGCGGCGTCACGACGAGTGCCGGCGACGGCGGCGATTTCGATATCACCAAGGCGCGCTACCACAAGATCATCATCATGACCGATGCAGACGTCGACGGCGCGCATATCCGCATCCTGCTGCTGACGTTCTTCTACAAGTACATGCGTCCGCTGATCGATGCCGGCTACGTCTATGTTGCCTGCCCGCCCATCTTTGGCATTAAGGTGCGCAACAAGATCCACTACGTGTATCCCAACGGCCGCCAGCCCGAAGACGAGATCCTGCGCGATACCATCCAGAGTCTGGGCCTGAACCCCGATGATAACGACGAGGACGGCAAGGCCAAGGACGGCAAGATCACCAAAAAGCGCAAGGGCTATACCGTCCAGCGCTACAAGGGCCTGGGCGAGATGGACCCCAAACAGCTTGCCTCGACGACGATGGACCCAAAGACCCGCATTCTGCAGCGCGTGTCGATCGAGGACGCCGTGGTGGCGGACCGCGCCGTGCGCGAGCTGATGGGTTCCGAGGTCGGCTATCGCCGCGAGTACATCGAGAAGCATGCACATGATGCACGATTCCTTGACGCTTAAGAGGAGGTAACGTGGCAGACGATATCAACAATAACGAGGGTATGGACGAGGCCGGCGATGCCGGTATGCCCGATGATCTGAAGCGCCTGCTTGCCCGTGCTGAGCAGGGCGAGGACGGCGATCCGGACGCCTATAACCCCGATGCCGATGATGATGAGGAAGAGGACGACGACGGTGAGCTCGAGGAGAGCTTTGGCGAAGTCGATCGTGGCGCCTCGGCCGGCGAGGACATCAACGGCGGCCAGCTCCAGATTTCGGAGTTCGGTCGCGAGATGAAGCAGTCGTTCATCGAGTATTCGATGTCGGGTATCAACGCGATATTGCCGA
>OAWU01000756.1_pt1 | contig 16700 bp, 10 predicted proteins | sample 1477041 | NCBI WGS metagenome assembly OAWU01 (sample SAMEA2580266, study PRJEB22360) | human gut metagenome | biome: human gut; feature: human-associated habitat; material: faeces | place: Denmark | collected 2008/2010
TACAGTGGCTTGGTGGTGGGTTCTTTTTTCATTGGCCCCCCTGCCACATCGTTTAAGAGGGCTGTCAATTTTTGGATTTGTGCATTTTGAAGAGCTACGGTTTTCTTAAGTTCTAACACTTCTTTACCGATGGCCACGCGAGAACGAGATACATTGCTATGAGCACCGACTTTCACAGAAAGACCTGCATTCACAACAGTTTCCCCATTACCTACAGTGGAACCTACGCTCAATTGAACGTCCTCATTAGGACGATAGAACGCACCGAGTGCAGCAGCATTGCCATTATGGTAATGACCATAGCCAGCCGCAAAGTCCCATTTTGCATCTGGATCAAAGTCGAGCGGATGAAGGGCCGCCAAGGCAGCCGAACCAGCTACGGCCTTGTTAACGCGTTTATCTAAGCGGGATACATCTTTTTTAAGATTCGTTACATCCCCTTGAACGTTGACAGTATTGTTTGCATTCACGGATATTATGTCATGTAATCGTTTAAGTTGTGCCACGTTTACCGCATCAGTATCATTTGTACCAGCTGCAACGGATGTGATTTGACGCGTTACGCCATTTGCTACATCACCAACGGACACAGCAGATGCTGTGGATTTCCAGGTAGCAGATGTATCGGTAGATGGCGCGTTAGTAAGGATATCATAACCAACTGCACCGGCGTCTACTGTCGCTTTAGAACCACTACCAAGAGCCACACCACCTTCGATGGATACGTCTGTGTTATGACCAAGGGCCACTGCATCGTGAACAGTCGTTGTCGTTCCATTGTCACTAGAACCGATAATAACAGTATTATTAGCACCTGTTACGGTACGGTTATCGCCGACGATAACTGTATTCTTTGCATCAGAAACGGTATTCTTAGAACCGATAGCAGTCATATGTTGCACATTCGTAGCTGTATTGCCAACGCCAAGTGCTAAATTGTCCTTGCTTTGGTCACCACGTACGCCCGTAACGGTATTGTTTACACCAATCAGGGATGTACGTAATGTATAATCTGCCTTATTGCCGCCACCGAAGGCCATGGTAGCACCAGCACCATTAGAGGATGTAACAGCAGTTTTTAATTTGTCTGCAAAATCCTTCGCGGACGTAGCACTTTCACCAGGCGTACTGAACGAAGTACTAGAATTAGTGATTTCATTACCCGCACCATATACAAGAGCGCCATTGGAATTCGCTACACGGTTGGCAACGCCAGTAATAGCCGTTGCTACACCTGCTGTGGAACCACCACTTGTAGATTCAATACTGTTGAAAGCACCATTTACGGTAGCCCCAAAGTTTTGAGTAGGTGTTGAGAAACGACCACCTGTGTAGGAGGAACTAATGACATTGTATGTACCTGTAGTAGTGGTAAAAGCACCATTGCTAAAGCTATTAGCACCGACTGTTGTTGCATAGACGTTTAAACTGGCACCACGAGTACCATTATTATCTGTATCTATCGTAGTATCGCCAATAGCACCACGGTAGTTATGTGAACCAATCATGGTACTACCTGTACGAGCAAATGTGTTATTACCAATCGCAACAGAACCCACTACCTTAGATGGATCTGCTGGTACACGAGCAGAGGACCAAAAGCTACCAGAATATGATGTTTGCCCCATGCCCACAGCTGCTTCTGCACCACCTGCCATATTTTCAACATGCGCATTGGCACCAATAGCTACGCTGCCATTTTGACCAACATAATTCTCTACCTTTGCTTTGTTGCCCACTGCAATATCTTGTGTATTGTTGGCACTGCTACCTGTCCCATAAGCAACACCATTACCAGCACCTACCGTAACATCCGCTGCACTAGCCACACATAAACTGGATAATAACATACCATTAATCAATATCGCCAATAAGCGTTTCCGTTTGTTCATAATCTTCCCTCTCCATTTACAAACAAATACATAATACGATCTCTCACTCATCATTTATTCATGATGTTTACATGAATTATATTATCATATTTTAAATATTTGTAAATAGTTTGTTTATAATTATCTTAAATTTATTAATAGATTTATAAGATAATTAATATAATAAAAAACGGATAGCTAATCGCAATGGACTAACTATCCGCTTATATACTGAGGTTTTTATGAATGATCTGTTTATATTATACAGCTATCTGAGTATCTCAATATTATCTGTTATTCAATTTTTGTACGAGCATATCTACTGTTTCTTGTAACTTTTTATTTTGAGCCTCCAATGTATCAACCCGTTGTTCGAGAGCATTATAGGACGCAGGAGAGATTTTTTGTAGCGTTTTGTTTTCACCGAATTTATAGGATACACCAAGGTTGGCCATGATGTGGTCATTAACGGTAGCACCGGCTGTGAGGAGCAAGTTTTCCTTTGGATAATACCCCACACCGAGGGCTAGTGCATTGGCATCTTTGTAGTGGCCAATACCGCCCATCACTTGTACTCGATTATCTGGATCAAATTGCATTGGATGTAATGCAGCTAGTGCCGCAGCACGAGCATCGCCTTTATTGGCCTCTTTTCCAATGTTGCTAATTTTGTTATATAGATTATCGATTTGTTGATTGGCACCATATAATTGGGAACCATTGATGGCATCCGTAGAATCCGCGCTTACGCGGCCTGCCGCTACATGAGTGATGGTCCGTTCTTGATTGGTAGCGCCTACGGATACGGTGGATACCGGTGCAGTGCCGGCAAAGTTAACGGTGCCACCTGCATAAGTATAGCTTGGGGTGCTCACCACATCACTACTTTCAGCAGTGGATTGACTACCAAGCACAACTGCATTATTCAAAGTCGTATCTACGTGATCACCTAAGACATAGGTATTATTAGCCGTCACATGATTATAGGCGCCAACAACAGCATTGCTTTCACCCTTTAACTCTGCATTATGACCTATGCCATAGTTAAAATTGCCATCCACTTTTGAATTAGACCCAATCAACACCGTATTGTTACCAGTACTGCCTCCGGCTTGGCCTGTGCCAAGCCATACGTTTTTATTACCAGTCGCACCAGAACCAGCGAAGGAACCGATGGCAATCGTATTGGATATAGTCGAATTAAATCCAGCGGCAAAATTACCGAGGAAATTATAATCGCCCTTACCATTTAAAAAGGTCTTTGAACCTAGTGCAACATTGGCACCACCACTGGATCCATTCAACGATATCCGGCCAATGGCAATATTATTGCCCTTTGCATTAGGATCGTTAGAGTTTTGATATGGATTGCCATTAGTAGTACCGGCATCACCACCAAGGGTTACATTGTCTGAATAGGTAAATTTAGAATTTCCTGATACACCAATATTATAGGCTACACCACCAGTTGAAACGATAGGTGTATCAGCGGCTTGCACTAGGCCTATAGAAGATACACTAAACACACTCATCATTGAAACAATACATAATTTTGTTGCGTAATTCATATTACGACCCTCCCACACTTTCAAAATGTGTTGCTATACTCCCGCTAGCGTTCTCGAGGCACCATAAATTTCAGCCACCACATAAGGGTTCCCGCAGGTACTCAATTTGGCGAGTATCCGTTTCGTATAATCTAGATGTTCTAACAAAGCATCGCGTAGTTTGCGTTGCACGTGGTCAGGGGAATGAAATACGAGTATAGGATCAAAGTCTCCTATGATGATATACGTTGTATGTGGTTCTGGTCCTGGCTCAATGCGGTATTGAAATGGAATGATAACGTTGAATAAACCATATACCACATCACGCCCGATGGGTTTGCGCGATTTCAGGCTCGCAAAAGTCATGTTCGGACTCATCGTTCTAGGGTCCGTATACATCGGCTTTGACCGCCTCGACGATTGAATGCCGTTTGCTAGAACTCCCTCGTGGTGCGCTACTTCTCTCAATACCATCTTAATGGATTTATGGATGATTTCACGCCGACCATCTACATAGTAACACGCGGTACAATCACCGCCGTCAATATAGATTGGGATCAAGCAACATATATGGTGATCTACATCGCCATATATTGCATTTGGATTACAAGAAATTGATTCGTTATTACTTACATTTGCACACGTTGTATTCAACATTATCTTAACCTTTCTGTAAGATTAATAAATAGTCAGTAATAAAATAAGGAATTCCTCTTGTAAAAGCTTATAAATAACACGTGTTATAGTAGGTGCTTTAGCAGCACTTATGAGTTAATTGTATACCTATAATTACAAACTGTAAATATATAAATTAAAAAATATTTTAGATTTTTTAAAGTTACTTATAACTATGCATATTTTGCATATCTTGCATATCGAATTCTTTGTTATCCGCTACCATCATATAGTACCGCAATTGGTCGATGGCCTTTTTATGGCGTTGTTGCACAGCCTGTCTAGACTGATGTATTTCATAGCCTATGTCTACGCAGCTCTTGCCATCTCGATATAGGGCATACAATAACTGTTGTTGCTCGCGTGGTAATTTTTTGAAAGCAGCCCACAGACGATTGCGCAATTCGTCTTCTGTCACCGTACCGACAATATCTCGTTCAAGATCCACATCGCTAGGGAACTGATCCATCGCTGGCTCTGATACATCATCACCGGTGCATAGAGGCAAGGTCAACTCGTGGCGCCACTGATGAGCTGATTGTTTATAAAAATTAAGATACCCATAATGAATGGCTGCTTTCACATAGCCAGAAAATGGTACCTTTCCCGATGTGTGAAAGCTATAGATGGATTCGATAAAGATGATCCACAGAAATGATTCGACGTCATCCGTCATCACAGCCGTACTACATCGGGTTGCATACCGCATAATGAGCGGTCGATAGCGCCGGCATAACTCGATTTGTGCCGCATCGATAGTCAATTCCTCGATAGGCCACACGGCTCGTTCCGTACTGAGCACCGATACACGACGTTCTTGGCAGACGCGCACTAAACTAAGGTCTGTCACCACTTGTAACACCTTTTGGGGACAAACCACATGCTTTGCGTTCATATTCGTTCCTTTCTGCCTAGGCTTACTTGAAATATACACCCAATTGAGTATTTAGACAAATGAGAAATTCCGCCATAAATGCATACATTTACAGCGGAATTTTTGTTGTTACATATGTATTTGTGTATAATTACAAACCTATTTCAGAAAAGTACGTCAATTTAGATCAATTTTACATAGCTACATGAATTTGAATCGATCGTTGTACAATGAGCGAGTTCGAATCAATGACAAGTCGCACGAATTCGAATTCATTTCACTAAAACGATTGTATTAAGCGAGTGTATCTAGCGCAGGTTTTGCAATGGTATCGTAAATATATTGCCCTTGACCGCAATTAATTTCCTCAAGATTTGGGAACACGAACTGGTACCAAAATTGGAACATAGTATTCACAAAATGGTAATCTGCGTAACGCAATGGACCACGGCTACCACCTTGAATACGTCCAATAATTTCCATATCTAAAAGGTCGGCCATACGGGTTGCAAAGGTACCACTCTTAAGCTCACTGGCATGACATAATTCTGTATAGAACGGCTTATCTAGTTGTGCCAACGCATAGAGAATCGCATTAGCAGCCCCTACATTACGAATGTAGCGCATAAGCAATCGTTGTGGTTCCGTACATAATATGCCTTGTGGTCTGAAGAATAGACGCACAATATTTTCATCTACCGATAAGGCGGGATCTATATGCACGAGATTCCCCGGCATACCACCTGTTACATGGTATAGCTTAACAAGATCTTCATCCGTATAGTCCCAACCTAATGCTCTCACATCATCAAGTGTGAACGGATTGACCTTGAAATAATTATGAATGTAGGCTGCAATCAAACTTGATTCGCCCAAGATTCGTCCTTTTAATTCGTCCACATGGGTTCCCATGAGGAGTACGAATACTTTACCATGGTCACGATAGGTTTCCATCAAGTCACGCAATATGATAGGCGCTTGTGGAACCGTATCCACAAATGAAGGATAATCATCTATGATGAGCATGATCCGCTTGTCAAGACTTGCTTGAAAAACGCCACGCAATGCATCCTCTAAAGTCTTAAAAGACCCTGATGGCACCTTTAGTTCTCTCTCAATTGATCGAATATGAATGGACTCATTCGCCAAGCGTCCAAGCAAATATATGGTATGACCCTTGCCTAATCGAGCCTGTAATGCTCTAGCGATATACGTTTTACCAACGCTGTAAGGACCGTGTACAACACTCATTTCCATGCGGTCCTGATTGTATAGTTCCATTATGGCGTCAATGACCGCCTCATGGTTACTACATTTCATATAAGATCTCACCTCCCTTAAAATAGTTCTCAGGAGTTTATTATATCATATTTTAAATAAACTATAAAATATTTCTTGTAAATTTTAACAAATAGATAATAAATTCATTTTTTACACATAAAAAACTCTTTTCCCATTATGATATGTACCCCTTTTACTGGTTGTCCAGTAAAGAGGGTACATTATTACAAGAAAAGAGTTTCTATGCCTAATTTTACATTCTTATTATTAAAGCTTACAGTTGTAAGCCATATCTATCGGTCATTGCTAAATTTCATGAGCATGATGCGGCGCACCGATTCATCAAGCCGTGCTTCGGAAATGGTTCCATCTGCTACAGCCTGCGTCAATGCATCGTGAACTGCCTTGATATGCTTGGCATGCTTACAAAGGATAACCATGTCGCTGCCCGCATTGATGGTGCGCACCGCATAATCCTCTATTGATATACCAGCAACAGCAGCGCCGACCTCGATATCATCGGTCATCACCACGCCCTCAAAGCCCAGTTCATTCCGTAGCCAATCTGTAATGATCGGTTTAGATAGACTCACAGGATGATTCGCATCGATAGAGGGTACTTTCACAGCATTCACCATAATCATAGGATGTTCGTCACGCGTCGCATCGATGAGCTGAGCAAATACGCGACCATCATCGTCCATGAGGCTCGCCTTCGACGCATCTAGTTTCATACCAGGCACCGTGTAATCAGCGCCGCCTGGAAAATATTGGTACCCCGTAAACACGCGATTCGCCGCATAGCGTTTAGTAATAGTCTCACCGATGCGCGCCGCCCGATCCACATCGCTCGTGTATGAGTAAAACGAATGGGTATTCACCATTACACCCAGGTTCAAATTAAACCCAATGTCGCGCATCTCAATGGCCGTGCGCGTCGCTAGACTCGACACCGCATCAAGGCCCTGTTTCGATAATAGCTTAGGGTCCGTCCACGGTAGCATCAAATTAGGTCTATACTGCATGCGTTCTCGATTCATGGCGATGAACGGTGGCATAAGGCTGGACGTATTCGCCGTGTCTCGTATGCCTTTTGTGAAAGCCCGCACTTGTTCCTTAGATTCCATATTATCATTATCTAATACAATACCGCCTACGCGATATTTACGTACTAATTCTTTTTGTGACTCGTCAAATGTAGTACCTTCTAGACCGATACACATTAACTGACCAATCTTGTCCTCTTGTGACATAGTGCGCACACTGCGGTCCGCCTTTTCCGCAGCCGACGCATTCATAGCGGCAATCGCCTTATACCCTACGGGCGCACGATCAGAACTTGCCGTCGTACTCGGCTCCTCTCGACTACACCCTACAATGGTGCCCATCGTGACAATCGCCAAAACACCACAAGCTAGCCTCTTTACGAACTGCTTCATCTCTCTCTACCCTCTATTGACAGCTCAAATACAATCAAGTTACGGTTAGACCTCTGCCCCCCAGTCATCAGTCTATTGTTAACACTTTATACATTCTATTATATACCATCTATTTCATTAATGCCTCATTAAAAGTCCACAATTTTCAACCTGCTGATTTGCTGATTCCGCATATTAATAGAAAGGAATGCATACAGATTACAAGTTAGAAATTTCTTCAGACAGCCTCATATATACAAAATAAAAACTGCAACCTAGTCATATATACTATAACTGATACATTCTCAGTATACATAAGACTAAATTGCAGTTTTTAGGATTATTTACGAGTACGATTAGCCTCTGTTTCATCGGATTCAGATGTCGTACCTGTCGTTTGTTTCGATGTATTATGGAAGGTCATCACCGTTTTAGCCGCCACCTTTTTCACTGGGCCTGTTGGTAATACAATAGGTATTTGAGTGTTTACTTTCACAGGACCATTAGCAGGTACAGGCGCTTGAACCGGTGTCGATAACGCCTTGACGATATTTGGTTGCGGTGCCGTTGGCGCTACAGATTGAGCCGCTGCTTGAGCTGCTACCGATTGTGATGCTATTTGCTGTGCTACTACTGGTTTTGGTGCTTGTTTAGGCGCATCCGGTTGTTGACGTGCCACACGAGCCGCCGCCAAGATACCTGGGTTGCGATATAATAACTGACCACCTTCGGTAGACAATTTTTGATCGTAATAATATACATCAGCGTTGTAATACTCACTACCACTGGCCACATCATAACGTAAACCAATCATGGTGTACACCGTGAAATGTAGCAACCCATCCGGTTTACTGCGATCAATCGAATCGCGGTCCACATACCAATTATTGCCATTATAGGTGAAAGCATAAATATCTTGCCGAGCATCGACATTGGGTATAACAGATATAAACAGCGCTGCTACAAACATAGCCACTGCGCACATACGTTGAAACATGAGGCCTCCTCATTATGAATTACTACCTATATTAATACTATATATATTATATGAATCACATCTTAATATATACATTAATATATACTAATGGTAGGTAGATTATGTAAGTATAAAAATGATTGTATACGATTTAACAACTTATTATACCACATTTTCTGAGATTGCGTTCCTCTGACATCCCTACTTGGAATTAGTATAGGCGTGTAGTATTGGCTGAGACCCTTAATACCTCTCCTAAAAATTAGAACAGGCCTGTAGTATCGATAGGCCCCTTTGATACTGCTCCTAAAAATTAGAACACGCCTGTTCTAATTCTAGAGAGACCATATCAGGCTCATCTTAAAAATTACTACACGCCTGTTCTAATTCTAGAGACACTATATCAAACTCATCTTACTAATTAATATAGGTCTATACTAATTTAAAATTCTTATTTTCCTTTAATTCATATATCTGTATTTATAGATGCTTATTGCTCAACTCATATGTTCGCATTATAATTAGTTTAAGATAGTCGACGAGGTTGGGCCTCTCTTCGTTAATGGAGGGAGGGGTGCTCTATGAGTGATTATGAGTTAATCATGATAATTCTAGAGGTGATGACTGTTGTTATTGCCTTTGGTGCACTTGTGGCTCTTATTTGTCTTGGAAAAGACAAATAGCCCTTCGTTATCCTAAAATAGCTAGGTAACTGAAAGGCCATTTCATCACTTTTGTACTTATTGAGATGAGCCTGACGGATCTACTCGCCCGACTATCTTCTTATATTATAAAGATAATTATATATATCGTCAAATTTGAATGAACTCAATACATATATAATGTTTCATAAATTAGTACAGGCCTGTAGTATTGGTGCCCCCCTTAACACCTCTCCTAAAAATTAGAACACGCCTGTTCTAATTCCGGAGAGACCATATTCATAAAAGCCCCAGAGTACTAACAGCTAATATAAACCGCTATTAGTACTCTGGGGCTATTTTATATATAGACTATATTTTCAAATTATTTTAGGTAAACATAGTTTAGAACTTATGTGTAAATCCAGCGTTCACAGACCAGCCTGCTTTATAGTCGCCAGATAAACCAGTGCTAATATCAGCGTAAAGGCTGTTGTTAGCATTGATGCCATAGCGGCCACCGAATGCAAGGTCAGTCCATGTCCCTTTAAGATCTTGTTCTGTTGATTTCACAGTAGAACCACTTGTGTATGTAGTTTTTACCGAGCCAGAGAAAGCATGGTTAACGCCGACACGAGTATAAATACTGCCTGCGCCAAAGGTCTTACCAATTTCAAGGCCAAGACCGCCAGCAGTGCTGCTTACGCCAGCTTGGTCTACATGCATAGTTCCTGCATTAAAGCTATCTCCACCAAAGTGAGTATAGCTCAATTGTGCTTGCGGTTCGATGTATACACCATTTTGTAATTTCACAGTTTTACCATAGCGAGCGCCGATAGTGTATGCATTAGCCTTCGTTTCGCCAGATAGGCTTTCACCAATTTCATTACGAGCTGTGAAAGTATTCGTTACGCGACCAACTTGGGATTCAAGTTGAATGTATTGATCTCGGCCGAGGTCTTTCAAACCATAGGCGCCAACAGCAAAGGCCTTTTCTTTGCCAGAGCCATTGAATACATAATCATCATGGCCACGAAGGTAAGACACTTGACCGCCTACGGTCCAACCGCTACCAGTTTTAGCGTCGTAACCACCTTGAATGCGTGTATATGTTGTGTCGGTATCAATGCCTTGTGCATCATAGCTATATTGACCACCCCCAATATGGGCCCAAATACCTGTTGTTGCGCCTTGTTGCAATGCACGAGGACGGTAAGTATTTGTTAATGTGCGCCAGCCATTGATGTTGCTCATAATCGCAGAACGAGCGCCACGCATATGAGGAGTATCATATGCCGTTGATTGGGCTGGTGCCGGTTGCGGTGCTGGTGTTGGCGCCGGTTGTGGTGCAGGTTGTGGTGCTGGTGTTGGCGCTGGTTGTGGCGCCGGTGTTGGCGTTGGTGCCGGTTGTGGCGCCGGTGTTGGCGTTGGCACTGGTTGCGGTGTAGGTGTTACTGTTGTATTACCGTACACATATTTACCTTGACCATTTTGATCCGCTTGCCATGTAATAGCACCTTCTTTAGCATATCCAGACGTTACTACCTTGAAACGACCAGATTCAGCACCTTCAGAGGCAATCGCTACTGTGCCTTCAAGGTTTCTTTCACCAGTCACATAGTTATGGTAATACACCTTGTGTGCAAGATTATCTAAAACCTTGTTTACATTATCCTCAGTAGACAAGTCAAATCCCTTACGGCTAGTGTATAGATGAGCGCCAGAATTAGGGGCCGCACTTGTGATATGAATGTCACCACCCCAGAAAGAATCAGCCGTTAAACCATTATATGTTGTGGTTGGCGGTGTATATTCTGGATCCTCGGTATCTGCATATTCATCATTAGGATCATATATAAAATTCACATGGCCTTCGAGCTTATCTATATAGAGTTTATTATGCTCATTTTGCTCTACTGTATTTTGGAAATTGCGATTCGTAGAACCAACAAGTCGATGTACATGGCTAGGCATAGTACTACTATCAAGATTAGTACCATCAAGGCCACCTTGATATAATAGCTCCCAAGCCCCTCTTTCACCAAGGAACACATTGATATGATTATAATTTCGGTCATTTTCATCAGCTAAATTGAAAGCTAACCCAGACCAATAGGATTCCTCACCATCTATACCGATATTAATGATTGAGTCGTGAGTAGGATCACTTTTAACTATAACATCGCCTTCAACGAATATTTTATCACCCGTAAATTGGCCGTCTTGGTCTTGAACGCCTATATTAATTGCGCCGCCTTGAGCAAGGGCAACAGGTGTACTCACTCTACCAGAATTATACACACCTTCCTTCAATGTAATGGTACCACCATTTTTACTGGTAGCAAATGCACTATGACCATAGCCAATATTTGAACGTCCGTCTTCAATAATAACCATACCACCATTCGCTACTATAGAAGATATATTTTTATCGTATTCTGGAAATACACGTATCATATCATCACTGTTAGCTACGAAATCTGTATTATTAGTATACGGAGCGGTATAAGCCGCATCTACCACCATATTCGGAATTACAGATCCAGCAATCGCCAGTGCCACAGCTAGCGATAGCTTTGCTTTACTTACATGTCTCATAATAGTCCTCTCACTCGCACAATGTAAACAAACTATAAATTATCTTAAATTATAATTTACAATTTGTTATTTGTAAATATGAGAGAAATAAAATTAGTATAGACCTGTAGTATTGCCTGGACCCTTTAATACCTCTCCTAAAAAATAGAACAGGCCTGTTCTATTTCTAGAGACACTATATCAAGCTATCTTACAAATTAGAACACGCCTGTTCTATTTCTAGAGACACTATATCAGGCTATCTTATTAATTACTACAGGCGTGTTCTAATTTAAAATCCCCTTGATAAGTACCGAGATACTCATCAAGGGGATTGTTTTAGTTATGGAAAAGACAAATAGCCCTTCGTTATCCTAGGATAGCTAGTGAGCTCAAGTCACATTTTACGCTTTAAATATAACGCCATTATGCTCTAGTTGTTCCACCGTTTTTTTACCAATGCCTGGTAGCATCAATACTTCTTGTTTAGTAACTGTTTTAAAATCAGCTACTGTGTATAGGCCAGCTTGTGAAAGTGTAATTTGTGCACCAAACCGTATATTGTCATATACCGGATTGCTACGCACAGCCCCGCCTTTAGCAACCTCTACGGGACTCATATGAGCGGACTCGCGTTTTCCTATATAACTATCATTAGAATACCGATTCACAACAATTAGACCGGTAACACATTCATACGCATCATATAAAGTCTGCCATAATGGGCTTTCAAAACTCACCAATTGAGTCGGTAAAAATGAGATAGCAGTATATAAGCTTATTAATTCCCGTGGATCAAAATCTATATCAATCACTTGGTCTACCATATACATAATGGTCTCTAAGTGGTCTTCCACAAAATCGTTCCACCGCGTTGCATCTTGTAATAACCAATCAATATCTTCATATTCGTCAACAAGGTCTGCTAATACATCACGGGCAATCTTACTTTCACCACACTGCAAAGCCAATAAAATATACAACATATGCATCGGCAACATGATATCTGGTGCCTGATTAAATGCATTTTGTATATCATCGCAACATGCGAGATAGCGCTGATACACCTTGCGACCACGATCCCAATTGGCAGCGCCACAACAAGCAACCATCATGTACACAAGGAATCCTGAATGGTCTTGCTTGTCCCCGTGAAAGACAGGGGTGAAGCATGCAATTGCATCATTATACATATTGTATTCTAAATATATCATCCCCATGTCGATGAGGCAGCGCATATAAGGACGAGCCTCGATTATATGCCAATCCATTTTCTTAGGTTTTTTCAACGATTCTACTAGCTGTTTTAGCTGATGAAGTTGAAAACTTGGATGCAACTCAAGAGCTATAAGTTCCCGTTTAGCATCTACTTCATCAGGACATAACGCAAGAATCTTATTGTAGAATTTCTTTGATTCCTCAGTCGTATCAGCCTCTTTTGCAGCCTCATATAAATCACGTAATTTCATTTCTATCGTATCATTAAAATCACCACGATTATATTGAGTCATAAATGCTTCTATCAAATCCTCAATAGATTTGAATTCAGCCTCATGTTCAGATACAAATTGTTTCTGTAAACGTAATAATAACTCACTTTGAAAGCGAAACATAGAGTATCTCCTTATACATATAAACGTAAAAACACTACTTATCTGTAATATATCACGAGAGGGTATATTAATTCTAGAGGTAAGCCCTTGTTCTATTAATATCTCATCTGAAAATTAGTACAGACCTGTAGTATTGCCTGGACCCTTTAATACCTCTTCTAAAAATTAGAACAGGCCTGTTCTATTTCTGGAGAGACCATATCAGGCTATCTTACAAATTAGAACACGCCTGTTCTAATTCTAGAGACACTATATCAGGCTCGTCTTGCTAATTTCTACAGGCTTGTTCTAATTTAAAATCCCCTTGATAAGTAACGAGATACTCATCAAGGGGATTGTGTTAGTTATGAACGATACCAATCATCATATTAGAATTGGTAGTTAAGGTCTACGCGGTAGTAGTTGGAAAGTTTTTCGTTATCGCCAGTAGCCTTGTTTGTTTTGTTATTAAATCCGTAGTATGCTGTTAAGCCCACGTTCTTTTGTAATGCGTAATCAGCAGTTAGTAACCAGCCTTTGAAGCCTTGGTAGTTCAACGCACTAGTAGTGACACCAGCTCCAGTTGTAGCCCAAGCTGTATTAGTTAGATCGTAAGCGATGTCCCATGTAGAGGATGCAGCGCCTAAGTTTTGGCCGAAGTTGAAGTATTGTGCTTTTACGTCCCAAGAACCGCGTTTTGCTTGGTCGTAGTCACCATAGCCAAGGCCAGCAGTCCACGCAGAACCGTGAGAAACGCCAGCAGCTTTCACCCATTCGCCACCAACCCAAACTTTATCAAAGTTCATGTCTGTGCTAAAGCCATACATGTTTCTGAGGTCGCCACTGCCGGATTTGTGTGCATTTCTACGCGCATAGAAGCCACCAAGGTTTACATGTTTATTAAGTTGACCTTTAACGCCTGCATAGGTGAAAGTTTTGTTAGATTTTTTAGTTAAACCGTCAAAAGCGCCTGCCACAGCATAGCCGTAGGCTGCTTGGAATTGAACTTTGTTGTTGCCTGCATTGAATTGAACGCCGTCGAATGTGTCATCGTAAATCAAACCGTTGCCGAGCATTTGATCGAAGCGACCAGCTTTCACAGACACGCGTTCACCAAATTTGTGATTTACATAAGCGCGATCGATAGTAGCCGTTACATTGCCACCATTAGTCGCATCGCCAAATTCAAAGTCCCCAGATGTTACGCGAACGACAGCATCTGTGCGGTCATTCACCTTCGCATTGAATTGAATGCGAGCACGCGCGTCAAATTGGGAACCTTTGCTGTAATCGCCCACAGCGTTTACATAGTTACCATCTTTCTTTTGGGAACCAAGATAACGAAGACGCATATCGCCGGTTACTTTCACATTACCCACGCGGTCCTCTAAACGAGCCACGCGAACGCCCAAGTTATTCAATTCGTTAGAGAATTCATCAGCCAAACGGTTAATCAAGGCTTGTTGTTCCGCATTCGCACGATCTTGGTTAGCAAGCGCTTTCGCTACCATTTGCGCCACTTGGAAACGAGTAATGCCATTTTCGCCTCTGAAAGTCCCATCTGGATAGCCCGTGATGATACCAGTGCTAGCCAATTGAGACACGGCTTGGTAGGCCCAAGAATCAGGGGTTACATCGGAAAATGGGTTCGCTGCAAACGCAGTTGTTACACCCAACACAGCTGTTGCTGCAAAGATAGCGGCAAATTGTTTTTTCATAACTATACCTCTCTCCAAAAAAGAATCATATACATCTGCAAATCGGCGCTACTAACACGTATCTCCCTAACCCCTTATAAGTGATAACCGTTATATACAGAATATAACATAAGTATAACATACTATAACAAATATTTTATATTTTAGAGAAAAGTTCATTGGATTTTCATAGGATTGTAAAGGTAACCTCAACACCTGTAGAAAAACCGCAAATATAACAAAAAAGATGACGAAATATACATTTTGCCATCTTATTTCGCCATCTTTTTACATCGTATTAAGTTGTGCCAATCTATTGAATTAGAATTGGTAATTTAACTCTACGCGGTAGTAGTTTGGTAAGTATTCATTAAGCGAACCATCGATTCGATGTGTTCTATTCTTAAATCCATAGTATGCATTGAGACTCACATTGTCTTGCAATGCGTAGTCTACAGTGGCCATCCAGCCTCTAAAGCCACGGTATGTAGTGGTAACAGATGGTGGTGTCGCATTATAATCCCAATGGTAATTATTGGCATCAAATGGGAAATTCCACTTGGATCCGTAGGACGCTAAGTTTTGATCAAAGCTAAAGTATTGCGCTTTTACATCCCACGTGCCTTTTTTCGCAGCGTTGTAATTACCATAACCGATGCCCGCAGTCCAAGCATGGCTATGTGCTGTACCAACCGCTTTTGCCCATTCACCGCCAACCCAAAGTTTATTAAAATTCATATCCGTGCTTAAACCATACAAATTACCGTATGTATTATAATAACCGGATGTATCTCTTCTATGGCGAGAGTAGAACGCACCCACATCGATATGCTTATTTAATCTACCTTTGAGGCCTGCATAATTATATTGATCACGGTCTGGCAAGAAACGGGTTTCATTATGCTCTGCCGTCGCATAACCATGGGCTAATTGAAGTTGAACTCTATCATTCCCCGTGTTGAATTGAATACCATCGAATGTATCATCATACAATAAACCATTGCCGATGACTTGATTAAAACGGCCCACCTTCACAGATGTATGTTTGCCAAATTGATGATTTACATACCCCCGATCCAGTGTAAGAGCGGATTCGTATTCACCGCCGTCGCCGAATTCCATTTGATAGGTTCTAAAGCGAGCCACTACATCGGTGCGGTCATTTACCTTTGCATTAAATTGCACACGACCACGGACATCAAATTTAGATGGCTTGTAATATTGACCAGCTTGCCCTACTAATACGCCATTTTTCGTAAAGGAATGACGCAATAAAAACTGCACATCACCGGAAACTTTCACATTACCCATGCGGTCCTCTAAACGAGCCACGCGAACGCCTAAATTATTCAATTCATTGGAAAATTCATCGGCTAAGCGATTAATCATCGCTTGTTGTTCCGCATTAGCGCGGTCCTGATTAGCCATGGCCTTCGCAATCATTTGAGCCATTTCAAAACGGGTAATATCCTTTTGGCCTTTGAAAGTCCCATCTGAATAGCCATTAATAATGCCCGCACTCGCCAATTGAGATACGGATTGATACGCCCA
>OAWU01000764.1_pt1 | contig 16501 bp, 9 predicted proteins | sample 1477041 | NCBI WGS metagenome assembly OAWU01 (sample SAMEA2580266, study PRJEB22360) | human gut metagenome | biome: human gut; feature: human-associated habitat; material: faeces | place: Denmark | collected 2008/2010
ATCGCTGTTCCTTTGAAATTCTCTAATTTCAATAAGGGGACGGTTCGTGCCGCTCGTTATCGGGAGCAACAAGCGGAAGCGCAATATAAGCAGGCTCTTTTGCAAGTGCAGACGGAGGTGATGCAGGCATATCGCAATTATCAATCTTTCGCCGAGCAAGTCAATCATTATCAGGATGGGCTTTTAAGGCAAGCCCGTGAGGTGATGGATGGCAAGATTTACAGCTATAATAGGGGGGAAGTCTCTTTGTTGGAAGTCTTGGACGCCCAGCGTACTTACGATGAAGTACAAGCTCAGTATATTGAGACGCTGTTTAATTACAGCTCAGCCTTGGTCGAATTAGAACGTTCGGCGGGTTTTTGGGATATTGAGATCTGATCATCTCCTAAGAGTGTAAGTTTTTATAATCGGGCGTTGGTAACGTAGACTTTACAAATAGATGTTTTTCTGTGAAACCAACGTCCGGTTATAATACTTTTGATATAGCTGTTTTTTTATTTGAAAAAAGATATTTATTTATTGGGGGGTTGCCTGCAATCGAAAACGACTACAATGTGGATGAAATCATCATTTTCTATACAATACAATATTTTGTAATGGCTTGTTTCATCTCATCGATTCAAAAAACTTATTCATCTCTTCTTCCTCTATATAAAGTCCTTTCTCATAGTTTTCTTCAGATTCGGCTATCATAGATTCTAATTCTTCTACCGATGGCGTCCAAGGGTAGTTCGTTGCCTTTTTGGAAGTAGGAGAGCACAAACGTTTTATATAGGTCTCCACTTTCGATAATCTTTCCTCATCCATGCCTTTTATCAAGTCATAGAGATATTCTTTCCGTAAATTTAATTCCATCGTTGTCATAAGATTTGTTTTTTAGGTTTCTTAAACTAGATAAAGATAGCGTATATATTTGGATATTATGTATTTTTGTATCTAAAAAAATGAGCGCATGATATTCTACTTTACAGGGACAGGAAACTCCCGTTGGGTTGCGGAAGCGTTAGGGACGGCTTTCGATGAGCCGTTGGTTTCCATTGCCGATGCGTTGAATGAGGGTAAGAATGCTTATCCATTGGGGGAGAGGGAGAAAGTGTTTTTTGTGTTCCCTGTCCATTCTTGGGGGCCGGCTGTATTGGTGCCCCGCTTTATTTCCCGGTTGATCCTGTCCGGATATAAGGGGCAAGAGGTTTATTTCGTCTGTACTTGTGGTGATGATTGTGGATATACGGATCGGATCATGCGGAGCATCTTGGCGAGGCGGGGAATTGCCGTAACCGGAGGATTCTCTGTACAAATGCCGAACAATTATGTCTTGATGCCCGGCTTCGACGTGGATAGTAAGATGGTAGAGACTGAGAAACTGGAAAAAGCGCCGGAACGTGTAGGCGAGATCGTAGAGGCGATCCGGCAGAAGAGAAATCCCTCTTTGTATTATGCGGGAAGTGTCCCTCTTTTGAAGAGCTATATGGTCTATCCGTTGTTCACTCACTTTGCGATAGGCGGCAACCGATTTTATGCTACGGATGCCTGTATCTCTTGCGGCATCTGTGCGAAGGTCTGTCCGACCGGTACGATTTCCCTGTCGGGTGACGGAAAACCGGAATGGGCCGATTCTTGCGTTCAGTGTGTTGCCTGCATTCATCGTTGCCCGGTGCGTGCGATAGAATATGGTAAGATCTCGTTGAAAAAGGGACGTTATCATCACCCTGGGTTTAAGTAATCAATAAATAGAATAGAGAAATGAAGCAATTTTGTATGATGGCGCTTGCCGGCCTTTTGGTGGTTGGCAAGAAGTTCCAAAAGGATATGTTATCAATGGTGAGGTAGAGAATATGCCCGACGGTAAAATTTACTTGAAGTCATTCCGTAATAAAATGTTCTTTGACGTGGATACGGCGGAGATCAAAGATGGGAAATTCACCTTTAAAGGTGAGGTAGATCAGCCTTTACTATTCGGTTTGGCAACCGAGAGCATGAACTATCCGGTTCAACTTTTCTTGGAGAATACGGATATGAATGTCAAGATCGGGAATGACGGGGAGACTATTACCGTACAGAATTCACCGGTGAATGATGTCTTTCAAGAAAATGCGGAGAAGGTATTTGAGGAAGGGTATGATATTGACAGTTTGATTTCGAAATATCCAGATTCTCCGGCGGCGTCGTTCTATCTATATCGTTATTTTACCTACCAATTATCTTTGGATGATTTGAAGGCGACTCGTGCGAAGATTTCCCCGGTATTGGCGAATAGTCCTTATGTGAAGGACTTGGACGGTATTATCAAACAATTAGAACACGTACAGATCGGACAAGTCGCTCCGGAGTTTTCCTTGCCGGATACTGCAGGAGTTTCTGTGTCATTGTCGGACTTTAGGGGAAAATATGTGTTATTGGATTTTTGGGCCTCTTGGTGTCCCCCGTGTCGCAAGGAAAACCCTAACGTGGTAAATGCCTTCCAGCAATATAAGGATAAGAACTTTACGATCGTAGGTATATCCTTGGACAAGGATAAGGCTAAATGGCAGAAAGCGATCGCAGATGATCATCTGACTTGGGCTCACGTTTCCGACTTGAAATATTGGGATTCTGAGATCCCTGCTCTTTATGGGGTACGAGGTATTCCGGCAAATGTGTTATTGGATCCGAATGGGGTGATCATCGCCAAGAATATCACTGGAGAAGACTTACAGAATACCTTGAAGGAAGTGATTAAATAAGGATACGTTACTGCAACCCGCCTTGCAGTAGTGCTGCAAAGCCGTTGCAGTAGTATAAACAAAGGGAGTGTATTGGATTAAGCCTAATACACTCCCTTTGTTATGGATAAGTTATGACTTTTCTTTATTTAAGCGGAATAAGGGTAAAGCCCCAGTTGTATTCCCGGTTTGCGGGTAATGTATAAGCTGGTTCCGGACGTGAACCCCAGCTATCATAACCTGCTACACCTTGTTGTTTCAAGTCGACGCAAACCTCAACGAAGTCGCGAGGCGTGATATCGTTGATATGATGCTGGCGACGTAATACGCTCTTTGCTGCGGCTTCATCATGGTTCGCTACTTGCTCTGGTGTGAAATTACTCCATTGACGGGGTAGCCCAGTTGCTTCCTCGTCATCGAAATCCTCTATGGAATTACGCAAAGCGTTAAATCCAATCGTATTATCCGCTTGGATCAACAAGCCTTTCTTGCCGGTACTAAGTGATACCCAACGAGTGTCGGTATGATGACCGTTTTCCTGCGGGCGTACATATGGGAAATATAATTCCTCGGCTGTAGATTTATATAAGCCGATCATACTACCGGCGTTTCTGTCCAAGTAGTTCTCAGCAGGTCCCCGTCCGAAATATTCCACTTGATTCATACTTGCCGGTAAGCGGAAGCGAACACCGATACGAGGAACGTTTAGTTTGGAAGCCTCTTTACGGGCGGCGTCACGTCCCGGAGTGAAGGTTGCCGTGCGAGTAGCTTCCGATACCTCGGTTTGGGCGGCATCCATATCCGTGGATGTGAAACGGGCGGCCACATTTACGGCTCCGCTTGGATAGATCGTATAATTAACAATGTATAGATTTCCTGCCGGCAATAAATAGTTCACGTTAACCACGGCGTTATTGCCATCCATAGTGACGGTAGCGTCTGTCACGTTGAAGTTCTTGCTGCTTTCCTTCCAGACTTGCAAGCGTTTTGGCATACCGTTTCCGTAATCGTTATCGGTCGGCGCACGCCAGAAGTTCGGTTGGATACCGAAACCCTCGCTGAAATATTCCGTACCATCCACTTTATAAGAAGTAACGATTCCTGTCTTCCTGTTAAACACGAAGTTTACCTTTGAGGAGGATGCCGATAAGTTATCTCCATTTGTCGAAACCGTTAATTTAGGGCCGCTGGTCTTAAACGCCTTCTTGGGGCTTTCGATCGGTAAGCGGAATTGATCGCAAGCGATTTCGTGTCCGATAGGGATTAACGGCTCTTTTTCTACGGTCGTTACGTTGAAGTTTACGAAATATTCCGTACCGGCTTGTGGCTTTAAGTTGCCTACGGGAACCGTAAATTCCTTAGAAGCTTGGGGTTCTATGTCCAAAGAGACTTTACCGGAGCGTACAACTTTATTATTGGCTGTTACGCTATAGTGGACCATATATTTCTTTAGGTTCGTGAAATAAAAACGGTTCGTGACGCGGAATAAACCGTTCGCTAAATCGATCGCCTCAAACCCGATATTTTGATGGGCGTATTTAACCTCTGCCATAGCGGGATGCGGGGTACGATCCGGGTTTACTATACCGTTGCAAAGGAAGTTTCCGTCACTAGGGGCGTTTACTCCATAGTCACCACCATAGGTATAATATTCACGTCCATTCTTATCTTTTTCCAAGATACCTTGGTCCACCCAGTCCCAGATGAATCCGCCTTGCAGGTTCGGGTATTTATAGATAGCTTTCCATTGATCCCATAAGTTGCCGGAAGAGTTTCCCATCGCATGTGAATACTCCGAAGGAGCTACCGGACGATCACTACCCTTACGCCCGATTTCCTCTAGCCATTCAGCGCTCGGGTATTGAGGTACGTACATATCCGTATTCCATTCCCAAAGGGCACGTTCATAGTTCACCGGACGATTCATGCTATTTATTTCCTTGTCTTTCAGATATAAATAAGTTTGATAGAAGTTGTATCCGTTTCCAGCCTCGTTTCCGAGTGACCAGAAAGTAACGCTCGGATAATTCTTGTTTCGTTCGTACATATTCATCGTACGGTCCATATGCGGGATCAGCCATTCCGGATTATTACCCAAAGTGCCGCCTTTTTTCAGGCTGTAATACATACCGTGAGACTCGATATTCGCTTCATCGTAAACATACAATCCGTATTCGTCGCAGAGTTCATAGAATTTACGGTCTTGCGGATAGTGGCATAGGCGGACAGCGTTGATATTGTTTTGCTTCATCAGCTCGAAATCCTTACGCATGAGTTCCTCGGTTACGTAATGTCCGGTTTCCGGGTTATGCTCATGAATATTGACACCCTTGAACTTAACCGGTTGCCCATTGAACAATAAGACCGTATAAGGTTTTCCGTCTTCCGCTACTTGGTCAATTTGCTTCATCTCGAACCGGCGGAAACCAACGTTGAATGGAACTACCTCGATTACCTTACCCTCTTCTTTTATCGTCATCAATAATTTGTATAGATTCGGATGCTCGGCACTCCAAGGGGCTACGTTCTTTAAATCATACTCGAAAGATGCTGTTTGAGGACTTGCAGGACTTACCCATATATCATTAGCCTCGGAGGTCACAAGATTACCTTTTGCGTCCAAAAGCTCATATCCGACATTTAAATTTTTCGTTTCTTGGGTATGATTCTTTAAGTCTACCGCCAGTTTGAAGATTCCATTCGTATACGTATCGTCCAAGGTTGAGACGACACGGAAATCTTGAATACTGGCCTTGGGTTGAGACCAAAGGAATACGTCACGTTCGATACCGCTCATTCTCCAGAAATCCTGACATTCCAAATAAGAACCGGTGCTCCAACGGAATATCTTTAATGTAAGCACATTCTTTCCGGGTTGCAGGTATTTATTGATCAGGAACTCGGCGGGATTTTTGGAATCCTCGCTATAACCCACTTCTTTCCCGTTTAAATATACGTAAAGGCCGGATTTAGCTCCGCCGATGTGTAAATAAATATCCCGGTTATCCCAACTTGCGGGTATCTCGATGTCTCTGCGGTATACGCCAACCGGATTCGCTTCCGGCAATAACGGAGGTTGGGGATTTCTTGGTTTAAACTCGTAACCATGATTCGTATAAATGGCTACGCCATGTCCTTGTACTTCCCAGTTTCCGGGAACGGTTATATCATCCCATGAAGAGGTATTAACGGAAGGATCTGTGATATTTTGAGGAAGATCTTTGTAAGAGTCGACAAAGAAAAATTTCCAAGTACCGTTTAATAGGGAATAGTACGGGCTTTTCTCAAATCGAGAGGTGAGGGCGGTTTCTCGGTCCGCATAACTCATGAAGGAGCTTCTGGGTTTTTCCTTGTTTACGGCTACGACTTGAATGTCTTGCCAATAAGGTTTTACGGGTTGGGGTGAAGAACCGTCCGCATAAGCCATTCCGGAAATAAGGCAACCTAATGCTCCGGAAAGCATCATTTTTTTGATAGAGTTCATATTCATCGTATTTTATTTAGATTAGCACTGGGGAATTGAAAATTGAGAATTGAGAATTAGAAGTGACTCTACGTAATTTTCAATTCTCAATTTTCAATTATTTAGCTGCATAGTAAGAATATCCGTCAGCTACCTGTTGGAAAGCTAAAACACCTGCTTGGTTTAGCTCGACATTCATTTCCTTGCCATCGGGTAAATACATGACAACTTCGTCATCACCATTGAATTTTAATAATTTTGTGCTTTCTCCGTTAGCTTCTACATTCCAGCTTTGGTCAGCCTCGTTGAAAACTAAGTCAACCGCTTTCTCATCGCCTTCCTTTTGGATATGGTATCCATCAACTTTTGTTTCTACGGTATAAACGCCGTCTTTACCATCGATTGTTTTAACGTTACCTACATCCGCTACAGGATTACTTCCGCTCCAAAATTCGATAGAGTTGATCACAAGGACATCAGCCAAAGCGGAAATCTCGTAAACCGGGACAATCCAGAAAGCAATGAACACTAGCTCATTAACAAACTTACTGTCGATGCTTCTATTCCACGTTAAAAGTTTGTTTGTTAAACCAAAAGATCCTATACAGGACGAAAATAGGATACTACTTGCCACCGTAGTCGCTAGTAATAAAGTTAAGCTTTTCTTTTTCATAATTTAATAATTAGTTATTACAAGGGACGAAGATAACAACTTTTTCATGATAAATAGTGGTTATAAAGGAATAAATGGAATAAGTGCCTTAATATTAGTCAGGCTTCTATAAGTACGTAGTTCTGGCGGAACTCCGTTTATTACTCATATACACTAACTTCATGTTTGAATTTCAAACCATATACCTCTTTGATGTCCATAGCTCCATACTAAAAAAGATTATGGTTGAAAAGATTGTTTGTTAAATATTTTAATAATTAGGTGGTGTCGTTTTAGATTCGTATGCGAAAAATTAGTCTTTTTTGTTTTATAATTAAAAATAGTGCTATATTTGCTGCGTCTAATGATTATAAGTTCCGCCAGAACGATGAAGAAGCGCTTTCATGGTAGTTAACCGAGGATTTATAATTATACATTAATGATTTAGAAGAGTGAATATTATAAGAAACGAGATCTAAAATAGTATGCCTTAAGTCTTATAATAGTAACAGCTATTTAATAAACAAAAAACGATTCTTATGTTGAAAATTGTAAGACCTGTCAGTTTTGTTCTATTGTCTGCAGCGTTTTGTTCCGGGGGTGTGGTTCATGCTTCTGATCGTGCGGCGATAACTCCGAGGGTAGGTATTTCCCAGCAAGAAGGTAGTTTGAAGGGAACGGTTAGTGACAGGTTTGGCCCTGTGGCTGGAGCGTCAATAGTTGTAAAAGGTACTACGAATGGTACTGTAACCGACATGAATGGTAATTTCGTGTTGGATGTGAAGAAAGGGGATGTGATCCAAGTATCCTTTATCGGTTATCTAACTCAAGAATTCAAATATAATGGAGAGCCTTCCATCAATGTATCCTTGCAGGAAGATACCCAGAAATTAGATGAGGTGATCGTTGTCGGTTATGGTACGCAACAGAAGGCGAACTTGTCGGGAGCGGTAGCCCAATTGGATAGCAAGGAGTTGACAAGCCGTCCTATCTCCAACGTGTCTTCCGGTCTTCAAGGTATGATGCCGGGTGTAACCGTTACCTCGGGTCAAGGCCGTCCGGGACAGGATGGTAGTACGATCCGTATCCGTGGTGTCGGTACTTTGAACTCTGCCAGCCCATATATCTTGATCGATGGTATCGAGAGTGGCTCCATGAATGATATCGATCCGAATGATATTGAGAGTATTTCTGTATTGAAAGACGCTTCTTCCGCCGCTATTTACGGTTCGAAGGCTTCTAATGGTGTTATCTTGATCACGACAAAACGTGGTAAGACGGGTGCTCCTCGTATCTCTTATAACGGATATGTGGGTGCCTCGAAAGCTACTTCCATGATTGATCGTGTCAGCTCAGCCGATTACGCACGTTTGTGGAATCGTTTCGAGCCGGGACGTTATAGTGACGAGGACATCCGGATGTTTGAGGATGGCTCTGATCCTTACGGACATCCTAATACGGACTGGAATGATGAGGCTTATCGGACAGGTTTGTTGCATAAACACAATGTTAGTATTACAGGAGGTGCGGAGAACGTGAAGTATATGGCTTCGGCCGGATATTTAGGGCAGACGGGGATCCTTCCTAACTCAGATCGTAAAGGAATCCAACGACGTACGAATCTGGATATGCAGTTGACGAAGAAACTGGCTGTTCGGATGAACATGTCTTTTATCAAGAATGACTTCTCGGATCCGAATGCTAGCTATTATGGTGGTTCTTCCGACCAGATTATCCGTCAATTGAATATTATTAGCCCGATGATCCCAGTCAAAGATAAGGATGGCAAATACGGACAAACTAACGATGGTAACCCTATCGCATGGTTGGATTCCGGGCAGACGGTGGATAATTGTAACCAGAATTTTACGGGGGCACTTTCTGTTGATTATGATATTATTGATGGGCTGAAGGCTACTGTGACGGGTGCCTATGTGAACGAGGACCAACGTCATACGGAGCGAGTTCTGAGCATACCGGATGATCCGGCATCTGCGTCTCGTACCACTTCCTTGGTTGAACGTTTCGTGAATTGGAAACGTTATAATTTCGATGCTTTGCTGAATTACAGCAAGAACTTTGGTCAGCATGGCTTGAAAGTGATGGTAGGTTATCATGCGGAGAAGTATGAGGTTAGCAAGAATCAGATGCAGAGGAATAATTTCCCGAGTAATAGCCTGAATGATATGGATGCCGGTGGGGCTTCTACACAAACAAATGATGGTTTGAGCCGAGAGCTTGCCATGCTTTCCTATTTTGGGCGTATTAATTATGATTTTGCGGGAAAATATTTATTAGAGGCAAACTTCCGTGCGGATGCTTCCTCTCGTTTTGCTCCGGGACATCGTTGGGGATATTTCCCTTCTTTCTCCGGTGCTTGGCGTATCAGCGAGGAGGAGTTTATGGAAAGTACGCATGATTGGTTGAGCAGTTTGAAGATTCGTGCTTCTTGGGGTATGTTAGGTAATCAAGACGCCTTAAATAAATCGAATCCTTGGGAGAACCAATATTATCCTTGGATGCAGACTTATAATTTGGATGGTAATTATCCTATGGGAGGCAACTTGACGACGGGATATTATCAGAAAGCCTATCGTATCGAGGATTTGTCATGGGAGAAATCTACGACTTGGGGTATTGGCTTGGATGCGGTTATTAATCATGTGACTTTCACGTTTGATTACTATGATCGCAAGACTACGGATATCATCATGGAGGTACCGGTCCCGACTGAGTTTGGCTTGGATCCTTATTTCGACAACGTGGGTTCTATGCGTAACCGAGGTGTCGAGGTACAGCTAGGTTATAACAATAAGTGGAATGACTGGTCATTGAATGTGATGGGAAATATGGCCTATAATAAGAACAAGATCGAGGATTTAGGAGGTGTAGACCGTATGACAAATCCTGATGACGGTGATTTGTGGCGTTTTGTTGGAAAGCCAATCGATTCTTACTATGTATATAAGGCTGATGGCTTTTTCCAATCTGACGCGGAGGCACAGCAATGGATGGATACCTATAAAGGAAAAGACGGCTACCCGTTCGGACAGGATTTTCAAGCCGGTGATTTACGTTATGTAGATACGAATGGAGATGGAAAGCTGGATGCGGATGACCGTGTATTGTCTAAGACTATCAATCCAGTTGTTACATTTGGTTTGAACTTGAATGTAGGCTATAAAGCATTTGACTTGACTTTGAACTTCACCGGTGCGGCTAATGTAGGTCGTGCGTTTACGAAAGAAGCGTTTGGTGAGTTCTCGGGTAGTGCCGGACATCCTTCTACTGCATGGCTGGATAGCTGGACACCGGAAAATACCAATGCAAGTATGCCGCGTGTAGCGGAGTCTAGAAAATCTCCGAGTGAGGCTTCTAACGTGATGTCTGATTTCTGGGTAATTAATACCAGTTACCTGCGTCTGAAGACATTGCAATTGGGATATACGCTTCCAAAGAGTGTGCTGAACGCTATCGGTTTGTCGAATGTACGTGTTTATTATTCTGCGGAGAATTTGTTTACGATAGATTCTATGCCATTGAACGTAGACCCGGAGACGGTTAGTTCCCGTTTGTCTAGCTACCCATTAGTGATGACAAATTCTTTTGGCGTAAATGTGACATTCTAATTAGTTAAGACCATTTAAATAGAAGATTTTATGAAACGATTATCAATATATATGTTGGCGGCTGGTATGGCTGCGTTATCTACTTCGTGTTCAGATTTTCTGGATACGGTGCCTAAGGATCAGTTGGCTCCTTCTACCACATGGCAGACAGAGGCGGATGCGAAGGGCTTCATAGTAGGCTGTTATAAGGATTTGCTAGATGGAAATACGTTGCTTTATCTGGATTGTGGCTCAGATATAGGCTATAATAATTTCCCTTGGGAAGGATTCCGCCCGTGGGGGGATGGGTCATTGTCTAGTTCTAATCCTGGGCAGATCCTTTATGATTACAAGTCGATTCGTAAGGCGAATACATTCTTGGAGAATGTAGACAAGGTGACGTTTTCTAGTGACGCTGTAAAAGCTAATTATGTGGCTCAAGCTAAAGCGATCCGTGCTTATAAGTATTTCTTGATGAATTGGTGGTATGGTGGTGTGCCTATTATTAGTTCTTATTCAAGTGCGGACGAGGCTAAAGTGGAACGCAATACGGAACAAGAGGTACGCGATTATATAGCTAAGGATTTAGACGAGGCCTTAGCTGGGATCGCGGAGGCTCCGGAGGCTCGTGGCTATATCGCTAAAGGTGCTGTTTTAGCTATCAAGATGCGTGAGGCTTTGTATTATGGTGATTGGCAAAAGGCAAAAGACGCAGCTAAGGCAATCATTGATTTGAAGCAGTATGAGTTGGATCCGGATTATACGAATCTTTTTAAGGTATCGGGAGTGGATTCTAAAGAGATAATCCTAGCGGATCAGAATATTGAGACGTTGGATGGATTGGGAACCATCGGGCAAATGTACAATAATGTAGACCAAGGCTGGTCTTCTATCGTCCCGACCCAGAATTTGGTGGATATGTATGAAATGTCTGATGGATTGACGAAAGAAGAGTCGAAGACTTATGACGCAAAGCATCCGTTCGCGAATCGTGACCCTCGTATGGCCATGACCATTTTATATCCGGGACGTGACTGGAGAGGTGATGTCTTGAATACTTTGGACGAGAAACTTCAAGATGGTACTGTCAACAAGAACTTCCCGACTTATACAGATAATGCTTCCAAGAGTGCTTTGACTTGGGCGAAATACTTGGATCCGATGGATCAATATGGAGATGTTTGGAGCTCGGGAGCTTGTCCGATCGTATTCCGTTATGCGGAGGTTCTATTGACGTATGCGGAGGCTGCGAATGAGTTGAGCGGTCCTTCTGATGAGATCTATGGTTATTTGAATCAGATCCGTCAGCGTGTAGGAATGCGGGAAGTGGATAAGGCTAAATATGGGACGAAGGATAAACTTCGTGAATTGATCCGTCGTGAGCGTACGGTAGAGTTGGCCGGCGAAGGCTTGCGTCGTGCGGACATCGTCCGTTGGCAGGAAGATGGAAAGATGCTTGCCGAGAAAGTCCTGAATGGTGATTTGTTACGTGTTACAGGAACGATTAATTATGGGGAGTCTGAGCCTACTAAACGTGCGGAAATCACGGGTACGGCTGTTATTGAGACTCGTCAGTTCTCTTCTCGTAACCGTTACTTGCCGATTCCTCAAACAAGCATGGATAAGAATCCAAACTTGAAACAGAATCCGGGGTATTAATTTCCTATAAAGATGTTAGATAAAGAAGGGGGAAGGCCGAGAGGTTTTCCCCTTTTTTAGTTACATTTGGCGGATACTGAGATTGTATGTCTCATGTGTGCTTTAAGTATATAAATTGATTCCGTTATGAAAAAGAAACTGATAGCTTTCGTTTGCTTTCTTCTCGTATCCTTGTCTGGTCTGCCCCAGTTGCCTGTACGGTTGAACGAGCGTCCGGTGGTGTTGAATACGTCTACCGGGGCATTAAAAGGGAAGATGGTAACTCCCAATCAGGAGTCCGGTTATCCTGTGGTATTGATCATCCCCGGCTCCGGCCCTACGGATATGGACGGGAACTCCGCCGCCTTGCCGGGTAAGAATAATTCCTTGAGATATTTGGCGGAAGGGCTGGCAGGGAAGGGGATTGCTTCCCTGCGTTATGATAAGCGGGGTATCGCTTCGAGTGCCTCGGCCGGAAAGGATGAGTATTCCATGCGTTTCGAGGACGGGATCAAGGACGCACGAGGCTGGATCGATTATTTAAGCAAGGACAAACGGATCTCCGGAATCTATGTGTTGGGGCATAGCGAGGGAGCGTTGGTCGGTATGGCGGCTTCGGTGGATAATCCGAAAGTGAAAGGATACATTTCGGTGGCGGGTGCGGGGCGTCCCGCTTATGAGATCATAGAGGAACAGATGGCCGGTCAACCGGAAGTGATCCGGAATATGGTGAGATCCATAAACACGTCCTTGAAGGAAGGGAAGCTCGTACCGGACGTGCCGATCGGTTTGCAAGCCCTGTTCCGCTCGTCGGTACAGCCTTATATGATCTCATGGTATACGTATAATCCGCAGGAAATCATCAAGAAACTAAAAGTCCCGGTGTTGATCTTGCAAGGGGATAAGGATATGCAAGTATCCGTAAAAGACGCCGAACTATTGAAGCGATCTCAACCTTCGGCCGATTACCATTTGATCGGGAATATGAACCATCTGATGAAGACTTGCGATACGATGGATCAGCAAAAACAGATGGCTACCTATACCGATCCGGCCCTTCCGTTGCATAAGGATGTGCTGATATTAATTGAAAAGTTTGTGAGTAAACCTTGAACTGTTGTATCTTTGCGGTCATAAATTAAAGAGACAGTATGATTTCGGTTGAAGGACTAACAGTGGAGTTTGGCGGTTTTACGCTTTTTGATGATATTTCTTTTGTGGTAAACAAGAAGGACCGTATCGCTTTGGTGGGCAAGAACGGAGCGGGCAAATCTACAATGTTGAAAATATTCGCAGGCCTGCAATCGCCGACTTCTGGAACTGTTAGCGTACCGAAGGAGGTCACGATCGGATACCTGCCCCAGCACATGCAATTGGTGGATACCCGTACGGTTCGGGAGGAGGCGGAATGCGCTTTCGAGCATATCCATGAGATGGAGGAGGAGATCAATCGCTTGAATACTCAATTGGCGGAGCGTACGGATTATGACTCCGAGGGCTATCAAAAGCTGATTGATCGTGTCACGTATCTATCGGAGCATTTCCAGATGATGGGAGGAAACAACTACCATGCGGAGTTGGAGCGTACATTGGCCGGACTAGGTTTTAGCCGTAGCGATTTCGACCGCCCGACGTCTGAGTTCAGCGGAGGCTGGCGCATGCGTATCGAGTTGGCGAAGCTCTTACTCCGTAGGCCGGACGTGTTGCTGCTGGATGAGCCGACGAACCATCTGGATATCGAGTCCATCCAATGGTTGGAGAACTTTATCGCTACCCGTGCCAACGCTGTGATCTTAGTGTCGCACGACCGTGCCTTTATCGATAATACGACTTTCCGGACCTTGGAGATCGAACTAGGTAAGGTCTACGATTATAAGGTAAAATATTCGGAGTACGTCGTACTTCGCCGTGAACGCCGTGAGCAGCAGCAGCGCGCTTATGAGAACCAACAGAAGAAATTGGCCGATACCGAGGCGTTTATCGAGCGTTTTCGTTATAAAGCCACGAAGTCCGTACAGGTACAATCCCGCATCAAACAATTGGAAAAAGTGGAACGTATTGAGGTAGACGATGTGGATACAGCCATGTTGCGGCTGGAATTTCCGCCCGCTCCCCGTTCCGGTTCTTATCCGGTGATCTGCGAGGAGGTGGCGAAGCGTTATGGCGATCATCTGATCTTCGATCATGTGACGCTTACGATCAACCGGGGTGATAAAGTCGCTTTTGTCGGAAAGAACGGTGAGGGTAAATCTACCTTGGTGAAATGTATCATGGGAGAGATTACCGATTTCACCGGAAAGCTCCAATTAGGCCATAACGTGAAGATCGGTTACTTCGCCCAGAACCAAGCGCAGCTATTGAACGAGAACCTTACCGTTTTCGATACGATCGATTACGTAGCCCAAGGGGATATCCGTTTGAAGATACGGGATATCCTAGGTGCTTTCATGTTTGGCGGCGAGGCCTCCGATAAGAAGGTGAAAGTCCTGTCGGGTGGCGAGCGTACCCGTTTGGCGATGATCCGCTTGTTATTGGAGCCGGTCAACCTGCTGATTCTCGATGAGCCGACGAACCACTTGGATATGCGTTCGAAAGACGTGCTGAAAGACGCCTTGAGGGAGTTCGACGGCACGGTGATCGTGGTTTCCCACGACCGTGAGTTCTTGGATGGCCTAGTCGATAAGGTCTATGAGTTCGGTAACCAGAAAGTCGTCGAGCATTTAGGCGGCATCTATAATTTCTTGGAGCATAAGAAAATGGATAGCTTGCGTGAATTGGAACGTTCTACTGGGACGAGTACTTCCATGTCCGGTACCGGTGAGGCTCAGGTATCCCATAACAAGCTCTCCTATGAGGCAAGGAAGGAACTGAGTAAAGTGATTAAGAAAGCGGAGAAAGCTGTTGCCGAGGCCGAGGCCCGTATCTCGGAGCTTGAGAATGGCATTGCCGTTATCGAGGCGAAGCTGGCTACGCCGGAAGGTGCCTCCGACGCTTCTCTCTACGGTGAATATTCTGCCCTAAAAAAAGAACTTTCCGATGCGATGGATCTATGGACCGAACGGACAATGGAGTTGGAAGAGTTGAATACGCAGGATTCATGAAAAGGCTGCTAGCCAGTGAAAGGCAGCTTATCTGATCTTTTTGATTCAAATACTCCTGTTTTCGTGACAAGTGCTTGCCGTTGATGATGCGAAATAGCGGAAGAGAGAGTGCGAGAGCTGGCTTTTAAAAGGGAGAATATCCCTTTTCCCATGCGTGATAGGCCGCATTGGGCTACGCCAGTACTGCCATCGGCCGACGCATATGCCGCCGTTGGGCATCGTGACTACTCAAGAATAGGGTTATGACTACTCGTGAATAGGCATTCTTACCCTGCTAGAACCGTATTGTAACCCTATAAATGATACCAATCTCTCCCTTTGATATGAATTAGGATGAATTGATTTCGCTAGAATAAAAGGCTGTTTTGGGGTATGGTGTTGGCCATTAGTTGATTACTGAAATTTTCTTTCGGATTTAGAGGCGAGCTGTACTTAGGGCCCGGAATATTCGATTCTCCGGAGGTTCGGATTACAAAGTGTCATTTTGATTATTCTTTGAAAATAACCTCTAATAGCTTACTCGTTTTAAAAAGAAAGTCCTTAACTTTGCTATCCAAAGAAACGCGAAAGCTTAAAACACATATCATGTTAACACAGATCATTAATGGAAAGATTCTTACCCCGCAAGGCTGGCTGAAAGACGGCTCGGTATTGATAAGCGACGGGAAGATTTTAGAAGTGACAAACTGCGACTTAGCGGTAGTGGGGGCAACCTTGATAGACGCCAAAGGTATGTACATCGTCCCCGGAGGCGTGGAAATTCACGTGCACGGAGGTGGAGGCCGTGATTTTATGGAAGGCACCGAGGAAGCTTTCCGTGCGGCGGTGGCCACACACATGAAACACGGTACTACCAGTATCTTCCCCACCTTATCCTCTTCTACCATCCCGATGATCCGTGCCGCCGCCGAGACCACCGAGAAACTGATGGCCGAGAAAGATAGCCCGGTTCTGGGGCTTCACTTAGAAGGACATTATTTCAATATGAAAATGGCTGGTGGACAAATCCCTGAGAACATCAAGAATCCCGATCCCGAGGAATATATCCCTTTGCTGGAGGAAACGCATTGTATCAAGCGCTGGGATGCCGCTCCGGAACTTCCGGGAGCGATGCAGTTTGGTAAATATATCACCTCGAAAGGCGTGCTCGCCTCGGTAGGGCATACCCAAGCCGAGTTTGAGGATATCCTGACCGCTTATGAGGTAGGTTATACCCACGCCACCCATTTCTATAACGCCATGCCGGGCTTCCATAAACGCCGCGAGTATAAGTATGAGGGAACGGTGGAAAGTATCTATCTGCTCGATGATATGACCGTCGAGGTCGTGGCCGATGG
>OAWU01000781.1_pt1 | contig 16174 bp, 14 predicted proteins | sample 1477041 | NCBI WGS metagenome assembly OAWU01 (sample SAMEA2580266, study PRJEB22360) | human gut metagenome | biome: human gut; feature: human-associated habitat; material: faeces | place: Denmark | collected 2008/2010
TCTGTAGAAAAGTATCATGAATTTCTAAACAGTTGCATCATATAATCATTAATTAAAAATGATTAGCCGTTTTAATATAATCGTATCGCAACTTTAGCAAATAATATACTGACTACATTTCTTAATACAAAAGAACGAACTGTTAATTATTAATAAAGTTAATCAGTCCGTTTAAAAAAATTATGATATTAAAATATACATATGTTAAGCGCTTTTGTTATACTTTGACTTCAAAAATATAATCAATTCTTTTACTAATACATAAAAAATATAAATGAGAGTCAGTATAAAAATAATTTTTGTTATAGGATTAAGTGGTTTATCTAAAAATATAGCACCATATAGTAATTCCATTAATTTTAAGAACATTAAAATCCCCAAAATAATCGAAATAATATTCTTCATTTTAACAACCCCTTCTCTCTGTTTAGTTTCATTTGATAAAGAATATTCCTCTCTTTTTAATACGTGTTACCAAAAAACTATAAAATTTTTCAAGTAATTTACTACAACATAAAAAACGGGCCTTGTTATGTATAATCATAATGACTAACCACATAACAAAACCCTTTCTACCTTTATAAATAAATCGTAAAGGTTTACAGTTTATATTTTATTCATATAACCATGCATCACGTGGTGAAGCATAGCTAGTAATTTCATTTTCATTAAACCATAGATTAATTTCACGTTCAGCAGACTCTAATGAATCTGAACCGTGAATGATATTTCTACCAACAGTTAAACCTAAATCACCTCTAATTGATCCTGGTGAAGCTTCTGAAGGATTGGTGCTGCCAATAATATGTCTAGATACATTAACTGCATCTTCACCTTCAACTACCATTGCGAACACTGGTGCTGATGTAATAAATGAAATTAAATCATTATAAAATGGTTTACCTTGGTGTTCACCATAATGTGTTTCAGCAAGTTCCATTGGTACTTGCATTAATTTACCACCGACAAGTTTTAGTCCTTTTCTTTCAATTCTTGAAATTACTTCACCAATTAGATTTCTTTGTACTGCATCTGGTTTAATCATTAAAAATGTACGTTCCACTTTATGTATCCCCCTGTGTTTAATAGGTTTATGTATATTACTATTATATATTAACAGGTTGGTAAAGCGCTTTCAATACTTTTCATAAATACTACGTGTTTCTTGAACCCATTTTTTTCGTCAAACTTAAAAGTAGTGATTTCGGATGTCCATCTGGTAACTCAGAAATCAAATCCAAAGCTTTACTTAAATACTTCGAACTTACTGCCTTAGCCTCATCGATGCTGTCAGATTTTCTAATGATTTGGATACATTCTTCAAATTCTTTACGTTCACTATCACGACGTAATTGTTCGATTTTCAATTTGAAGTCTGGGTTTTTACGCATTTCTAATAAAATCGGTAACGTAATATGACCATTAAGCAAATCACTTCCGACCGGCTTACCTAATTTCTTTTCGGTACTTGTGAAGTCTAATACATCATCAATGATTTGGAAGCTCATACCTATATAATGACCAATCATTTTCAATTTTCGTACAGTCTCTTTATCAGATTGAGATGTAATTGCACCAACTTCAGTTGATAATTGAATTAACAGTGCTGTTTTGCGATTGATACGTCGTAAATAATTAATAATTGTCTGTTGACTGTTAAATTGGTCTTGAAATTGGAAAAGTTCCCCTCTACAAACATCAACGATAGATTCAGATATCAATTGATGTACACGATTATCTTTAACGGCCATTAAGTGTTCAAGTCCTAATGCCAATAAAAAATTCCCAGTTAAAATAGCAGTTGTCTGATCCCATTTCTTTGATATGGTTAACTTGCCTCGACGCTTGTCGCTTTTATCAATAACGTCATCATGAACAAGTGTTGCCATATGAATTAACTCTAATGCGACTGCAACTTGATACGTTTGTTCAGACGTTTGTTCATCTTTGCCAAATTGGCTACTCAGAATAACAAATGCTGGGCGTACTCTTTTACCACCAGAAGACAATAAGTGTAATGATGCCTGTTCTAATACAGAATCTTTACTTTTTATTGCCTTTTCAAGTCGTTGTTCCACTTTCTTAATTTCATTGTTCATGTTTAACTTTGCCACGTTAATCACCTTTGGTATTATCTTTTTCTTTATAGCCAAGGTGCATTGCAGCAACGCCCCCTGTAAAACTACGTACTCTTACATTTATGAAACCCGCTTCTTCAAACATGCGCTTCAACTCTTCTTTTCCAGGAAAATTAAACGTAGATTGCTGTAACCATTCATATTCTTCTTTTGATTTTGCAAATAATTTTCCAAAAATAGGCATAACAAATTTAAAGTATAATGCATACATTTGTTTAAAGACTGGCAAAGTTGGTTGGCTCGTTTCAAGACATACCACCATACCACCTGGTTTAAGTACTCTATTCATTTCTTTTAACGCGACTAAATAGTCTGGCACATTTCTTAATCCAAACCCAATTGTTACATAATCAAAAGAATTGTCTTCAAACGGCAATTCCATTGCATCACCATGAACAAGTTTAACATTTTCCATTGAAGCAGTTTTTTCTTTTCCTACTTCTAACATATTCTCACTAAAGTCAATACCAGTAACTTCACCTGTTGGTCCTACAGCTTTGCTTAATGCGATTGTCCAATCACCAGTACCACAACAAACATCTAATGCTTTCGTCCCTTTTCTAACGCCCATGTCTTTCATGACGCGTTTTCTCCATACTTTATGCTGCTCAAAACTAATAATATTATTTAATCTATCATATTTTTTTGAAATATTTTGAAAAACGCGATGTACTTGCTCTTTATTTGCTTTATTGTCAGCCATGCTTAATTACCTCTACTTTTTAAATAACTTTTTTGGATATCGTGTAAGTAATGCTTTACTTCACTTTGATTATATTTCTTGAAGTATGATGGATAGTAATCAGACATATCTTCAAATAAATAATTATATATTTCCGACTCATCAATATTGATACCGAAATGAGATAACGTAATATATGGGAAAAGTGTTTCAATTTTTACTATTGCTTGAGAAATTTCATAATCATTTAAAGCTTGATGATGTAATGAAGATTTCAATTCATTAATTTCAACAATTGCTTTACTAATTTCATTTTGAAATGATAAATCATTGATTTCTGCTAGTAGCGTATAAAAATGTGCACTAATTAAATCTCCAATCAAAATGGAATGTTTAGACAAATGATTATATGTAATGTCATCAAGGTGTCTCATTGATGTGTCAATTGTGAGGCATGCTACTTTGGCAACATCTGGAATATCATATGAATCAAGTAACTTACCTAACCGATGATTAATATTAATGGATTCATATTCTGATACACCCTTTAATCTTTCTTCTATTTGTCTTTCCAATTTGCTAACAGTTGTTTCCATGTCTACACCTCACGATATTATCACTATTCATATTAACATTATATGTAAGAAATTAAAATCTTTTGAAGCATTAAGATTACTTATCATTTTTAAATTTCAATTTAAACTAACAGTAATTTATGTAGCTTTTGTAATTCTCATAATAACCTTTACTTCATTTACATTATTCATCTTTTTAAATAACGTAAAATACTATAGTAGACATGGTTACCTTTTAAGTAAATTCAACGCTAACAATTAATCTCAATATTCATATGTATATTTTGTAGTTGCTATTTTTATCAAAACTATTATGTCATGTAATATTTTGAACGCTTAAACAATGAATGTTCCAAAGATTAAAAACTTAGAAGAACATTACAATTTATGTACAGGTTGTAAGTATTAAAAGCAAAATAAAAAGCCCTTATTCAGGGCTTTTTAAGTAAAATTATTTTACAGCATCTTTTAATGCTTTACCAGCTTTGAATGCTGGAACTTTACTTGCTGGGATATCAATTTCTTTACCAGTTTGAGGGTTACGACCTTTACGTGCAGCACGTTCACGTACCTCAAAGTTACCGAAACCAATTAATTGTACTTTTTCACCTTTAGCAAGTGAGTTTTGGATTGATTCGAATACAGCATCTACTGCTGAACCAGCTTCTTTTTTAGTTAAATCAGCTTGCTCTGCAACTGCATTGATTAAATCTGTTTTGTTCATTAGACATTCACCTCCTGAGGTTTGATAATGATATGTTTATATCATTATGGTAAAACTTTAACACAAGCATTACATAAATCGCAATCATTTATGTGGCAAAAACGTTGAATTTAAGCCATTTCTATTCATTTTACGTAATTATTAGCCGTATATGTGTAATAATACACATTTTATTCAGATTTTTTATCGCGCTCCATTAAATCTTTTACGCATTCTTTTACTGAGATATTTTCAAATAATACTCTATATAATGCATTTGTAATTGGCATATCCACATTTTTTTCTTTAGCTAAATGATAAACTGATTTAGTTGTATAAATACCTTCAACAACCATATTCATTTCAGATAATGCTTGATCCATTGATTCACCTTGTCCAAGTTTATATCCTAATGTGAAATTTCGAGAATGTGTTGATGTGCAAGTAACGATTAAGTCACCGATACCACCTAAACCTAGAAATGTCATAGGATCGGCACCTAACTTTTCACCTAATCTACTAATTTCCGCTAAGCCACGAGTCATTAATGCAGCTTTTGCATTATCACCGTAGCCAATTCCAGCTACGATACCACTTGCTACTGCGATGATATTTTTCAATGCACCACCAAGTTCAACACCAATCAAGTCATCATTCGTGTACACACGCAAATAATCATTCATAAATAAATCTTGCGTTAATTTACTTACACTTTTATCTTTTGATGAAGCAGCAACTGTAGTTGGTTGCTTGACTACAACTTCTTCCGCATGACTTGGCCCTGACAACACGCCAATACCTGCATTATATTCAGGTGAAATAGAATCTTCAATCATTTCTGACACACGTTTAAACGTCCCATTTTCAATACCTTTAGCAACATGTATAAAAGTCTTTTTAGAGGTCAGCTTATCATTAATTTGAGAAGCAACTTCTCGCATTGCTTTAGTAGGTAAAGCCATTAAGTAAATATCTGCAAATTGAATTGCTTTAATCATATCTGAAGTAGCGATGATGTTAACATCTAATTTCGCGTATTTTAAATACTTTTTATTTGTATGACATGTATTTAATTCATCAACAGCATCTTGATTTTTACCCCACATCAAAACATCATGTCCATTTTCTGCAAGAACATTGGCAAGGGCTGTCCCAAAACTTCCCATACCAAAAACGGTAATTTTAGTCATTGTTATCCCCCAATCGTTAATTTCTCTTTCGAGCTATAATATGAATTGGTGTACCTTCAAAACCAAAAGCGGCACGGATTTGATTCTCTAAATAGCGTTTATAAGAAAAATGCATTAATTCTACATCATTAACAAATACAACAAATGTCGGTGGTTCTATAGCAACTTGTGTTGCATAAAAGACATTCAAACGTCTACCTTTGTCTGTTGGTGTAGGGTTCATGGAAATTGCATCAGTAACAACTTCATTTAAAGTTGAACTTTGAACACGTTTTTTATGGTTTTCACTTGCTTCATTAATGTAAGGGAATAATGTACGTAATCTTGTGCGTTCTTTAGCAGACACAAAAGCGATTTGTGCATAATCTAAAAATTGGAATTCTTTACGTACTTCATCTTCAAATTTCTTCATCGTTTTACTATCTTTTTCCACAGTATCCCATTTATTTACGACAATCACGACTGCTTTACCTTGTTCATGTGCATATCCTGCAACGCGTTTATCTTGTTCAATGATGCCTTGTTCTGCATCAATGACCACTAAAACAACATTTGAACGTTCAATCGCTTTTAAAGCTCTTAGTACTGAATATTTCTCAGTTGATTCATATACTTTTCCTTTTTTACGCATACCAGCAGTATCGATTAAAACATAATCTTGTCCATCATAACTATACTCTGTATCAATAGCGTCTCTCGTTGTCCCTGCAACATTAGAAACGATAACGCGATCTTCACCTAAAATAGCATTTACTAAACTTGATTTACCTACGTTTGGTCGTCCAATAATGGATAGTCGAATTGTATCTTCATCATAAGGATCTTCTTCCTCTTCACCAAAATGAGAAACAACTGCATCTAACAAGTCACCAAGACCTAAACCATGTGACCCTGATATCGGATACGGTTCACCAAATCCTAATGAATAGAAATCATACACGTCTGTACGCATTTCCATATTATCTACTTTGTTAACCGCTAATACGACCGGTTTTTTAGATTTGTATAAAATTTGAGCGACCATTTCATCGCTTTGTGTCAATCCTTCACGCACGTTAACCATAAAAATAATAACATCCGCTTCATCTATGGCGATTTCTGCCTGCGCTCTAATTTGTGTTTGGAATGGTGCATCACCAATTTCAATACCACCTGTATCAATAATATTGAAATCATGTGTTAACCATTCACCTGAAGAATAAATACGATCTCGTGTTACACCTGGCGTGTCTTCCACAATCGAAACACGTTCTCCAACTATTCTATTAAAAATTGTAGATTTACCTACATTAGGCCTACCTACAATAGCTACTATAGGTTTAGTCATAAGCTAACTTCCTCTCTTTCTTATATCTTTTTAATAATATCACATGAGACTGTGTATTCAAAATGAGTTTATTACTGTAATGATAAAAATCAGCACTTAAAACTTTATCTTTTTAAACACTTAGTTAAATTTGTCCACGTTATCATTCCGAGTATATTTTGTTACATAAAAATACTCCACATGCAATCATAAACATGTGGAGTTGACTATTAAATATTAAATTATAGTTTAAGATTTTTAAGTTTATCACCAATCATATCGCCAATTGTTGGATTATCTTCTTCTTCGCTTTCTAAGTACGCCTTAGTCGTAGAAGGATCACTTTCAACAACATCTTCGTTTGGTAATGTTGCTTTAATAGATAGTGATACTCTTTCATTCTCTTCATCAATACCTAATATTTTAACATTTACTTGTTGACCAGGTTCTAACACTTCACCTGGCGTACCAATGTGTTTGTGTGCAATTTCAGAAATATGTACAAGTCCTTGTACACCTGGTGCAATTTCAACAAATGCACCAAAGTTTGCCAATCTTACTACGACACCTTCAATGACATCATTTTCGTGGAATTGACCTTTAATATTTTCGAAAGGTGTTGGTAACGTATCTTTGATTGATAATGAAATACGTTCTGTATCTCTATCAATAGATTTAATTTTAACTTTAACATCTTGACCAATTGAAACTACTTCTTCTGGTGTTTGAACATGTTCGTGAGAAAGTTCAGATACATGCACTAAACCATCAACACCACCAATGTCTATAAATGCACCAAATTGAGTTAAACGCGCTACTTTACCATCAATAACATCGCCTTCATTTAAAGATTGTAATAATTGATCTTTTTTAGCATCGTTTTCTTCTTGTTCAACTGCTTTACGGCTTAAAATGACTCTATTATTTTCAGGATCCAATTCTTCAACTTTAATACGAATTGTTTGTCCATCAAATACAGAGAAATCCTCAATGAAGTCTGTTGAAATTAGTGAAGCCGGAACAAAACCTCTTTGTCCTACATCAACAACCAAACCACCTTTAACTACTTCTGTTACTTTCGCTTCGATGATTTCATTATTATCTAATTTTTCTTGTAAATAACTATAAGACTTCTCAGTTTCAAGTTGTCTTCTAGATAAGATGTAAGCTCCAGTTTCATTTTCTTCATCAAACTCAACTTTAGTGACATATGCTTCAACTTCGTCGCCCTCTTTTACAACTTCACTTGGGCTATCAATATGATGCGTAGATAGTTGACTAATAGGAATAATCCCATTAAATTTACCACCGTTGATATGAACAACAACTTGCTTGTCTTCAACTTGTTGTACCTCGCCAGTGACTTTGTCACCTTCTTTAATATCGTTAATCATTGATTCATTGAATTCTTCAGTCATCTTGTTTGCCTCCTTATACACTACATATTTATAACATCTTATAAACTGACAGAATTGTCAAGAAATTCTACCTCGATTACATTTTGCGAAATAGTCATATACATAAATATGTCACTTTATCATATTCAAGTCGTCATATCGATAAATATTTATTACAACCATTTTTGTATCAAAGTAATACAGTTTGCTATGTTTATACATATTTTTTGTATAAAAATTAGCATAGCTTACTATTTTGTTTTATAAGTCTGTCATTTCATTGTTCTCTACAAGATATATTATAGTAAAATTTTATACTTTTATAAAACAAAAAGCCACGTAATTGAGAAACTTTTACATTTTGTTAGTAAGAAGTGTGTATATAAGGCATCATTCTTTAATCATTATATTTGTTAATCGTAATAATAAGTCATTGCTAAATAGCACTTTAATATTGATGTATTTTAAAGCATCTCTTTAATTTTAAAAAAGTAAATTTAAATAACATGCTATTTTAGCTTTTTTGTTAATACAATTCATAGGTTGTTTATAAATCAGTTGAATTACTAATATGCTTGGTTTAATTACGCACTTTTATTTCTAGTATTATCGCTATTCGTTTATAAATTAACAAAAGACCATTTCTATTCGATTAGAATAAAAACAGCCTTTTCCGTTCATCAAGTAATTATAAATTTTATTAATGTTAGCTTCTTAATTATTTAATTTTACTCACCATCGCTAAAATTTCGTCAGTAACTTCTTCAATCGACTTGCCTGTCGTATCTAATGTCACTGCATCATCTGCTTTTCTTAATGGTGATATTTCACGGTTCATGTCATATTGATCACGAGCTTCAATATCACGTTTTAAATCTTCAAAATTTGATTCGATACCTCTTAATTGATTATCTTTATATCTTCTTTCTGCTCGCTCTTCAACTGATGCAATCATATATACTTTTAAATCTGCATCTGGTAGCACTACAGTTCCGATATCGCGACCATCCATTACGATACCTTTTTCTGCAGCTAACTCTTTTTGTTTTTTAACGGCGAATGAACGTACTGGCTCTTTAGATGCAACGTATGAAACATGTTGCGTCACATCATTATTTCTTAAAAAGTCTGTTACATCTTCGTTATCTAAAATGACACATTGACCTTTATCTGCTTTATAAGTTAAATCTAATGTTGTTTGGTCAACTAGTTTTGCAAAGTCCTCAGTTTTGTTTAATTTTAAATATTTGTATGTTAATGCACGATACATTGCTCCTGTATCAACATAAATCATTGATAGTTCACTGGCTACACGTTTTGCAATTGTACTTTTTCCGGCAGCAGCTGGACCATCTAATGCAATATTAATGGCTTTCATGCGTCATTTCCCTTCCTTGTCGTTTTATGAATAATATTTTATCATAATTAGGTAAATGAAATATAGGAGGAAATATATGAAACATCTACTGGTTATTCATACTGGTGGCACCATTAGTATGTCACAAGACCAATCTAATAAAGTAGTAACAAATGATATCAACCCTATTTCAATGCATCAAGATGTCATAAATCAATATGCACAAATAGATGAATTAAATCCTTTTAATGTACCATCACCTCATATGACAATCCAACATGTTAAACAATTAAAGGATATTATTTTAGAAGCAGTAACAAATAAATATTATGATGGTTTCGTTATCACGCATGGTACCGATACGTTAGAAGAAACTGCCTTTTTACTTGATTTAATATTAGGTATCGAGCAACCTGTTGTTATTACTGGCGCAATGCGCTCGTCTAATGAAATTGGTTCTGACGGATTATATAATTATATTTCCGCTATTCGCGTTGCCTCTGATGAAAAGGCCCGTCATAAAGGCGTGATGGTTGTATTTAATGATGAAATTCATACGGCGCGTAATGTTACCAAAACACATACGTCTAATACAAACACATTTCAAAGTCCAAATCATGGTCCGCTAGGTGTATTGACAAAGGATCGTGTGCAATTCCATCATATGCCATATCGCCAACAAGCATTGGAAAATGTCAATGACAAACTAAATGTACCATTAGTAAAAGCATATATGGGTATGCCAGGTGACATTTTTAGTTTTTATAGTCGAGAAGGTATCGATGGTATGGTTATTGAAGCGTTAGGACAAGGCAACATACCTCCAAGCGCATTAGAAGGCATTCAACAATTAGTATCTTTAAATATACCTATTGTGCTAGTTTCACGTTCCTTTAATGGTATTGTGAGTCCAACTTACGCATACGATGGTGGTGGTTACCAACTCGCACAACAAGGTTTTATTTTTTCTAACGGCTTGAATGGTCCAAAAGCAAGATTAAAATTATTAGTCGCGTTAAGCAACAATTTAGATAAAGCTGAAATCAAATCATATTTTGAATTATAATGATTACGTAACATAAAAAGGTCTATGTACAATCATTAGTCATCAACCTCATTTGACATATCATGAATGTCAGTCGTTGTAAAACTAAGTTATTTAGTACATAGACCTTTATTTTTATGATTCTAACGGCGTTTGTTTCTTAGCTAGCATGCTTTGAGCAATAATGCCACCGTGGAATTTACCATTTTCAATAAAAATGGTATTCGCATCATTCCCTGCAGCAATCACACCTGCAATGTAGCAATTTTCGATATTTGTTTCGTATGTCTCTTTATTATACATAGGCGCTGTTCCAAATTCATTTGTATTGATTTGAATGCCTACAGATTTTAAAAATTCATAATCGGGATGATAACCAATCATCGCAAATACATAATCATTGTGTATTGTTTTACTTTCACCATTTACTTCATAAGTCACAGTATCTTCAGTTATTTGGGTAACATTAGCATTAAATTCCATGTCAATTTTTTCATGATTTACTAATGCTGTGAAATTTGGAAGTATCCACGGTTTAATTGAAGGCGAATAATCTCCACCACGATATAGAACCGTCACGTTAGCACCAGCTTTTTCCAACTCCAAAGCAGCATCGATAGCCGAATTCTTACCACCGATAATAACAACATCTTGATCAAAATACGGATGTGCCTCTTTAAAATAATGGAACACTTTAGTTAAATCCGCACCTTCAACTTCTAATGTATTATGCTGACCATAATAGCCTGTCGCGATTGTTAAAAATCGACATTCATAAACATCTTTCGTCGTAGTAATAGTAAATTTATTATTCATTTTTTTAACAGTTAATACTTCTTCAAATGCATTTACTTTTAATTGATGATGTTTTACAACTTCTCGGTAATAAACTAGCGCTTGATTACGTCTTGGTTTACTTTCTTCAACGATAAACGGTACGTCCCCAATACTTAATTTATCACTTGATGAGAAAAATGTTTGGTGAGTAGGATAATTGTAGATTGATTCAACGACATTACCCTTTTCAATAATTAAGGTATCAATACCTTTTCTTTTTTGTTCAATAGCCGCACTTAATCCGCATGGCCCTCCACCAATTATGATACTTTCAACTTTTTGCATTGTTTCGGCCTCCTTTAATCCCAAACTATTATAACAGTTCAGTGATTGATGCGCTAAGTCTGTGCTTGAAGATTTATGATATATTTTTGACAATTTGTTTAATGTGCATAGAGAATTGTTAGCTACGGAGTTGAATAACACTACAATTTAATATGTTGATTTATTTTTTATTCTTCCTCGTTAAATTTGTTGATTGTGGTGTTTTATCTTTTTGATGACTATTTAAAAAGTTTAATTGATATTCCAATATTCGAGACAAGACCTTGTTAAATAACAAACTTTGAAAAATGAAAAAACCGCTACATACTTATAAGCGCAATTTAAGTTCTCCAAAATATTTAGAGATACTTATAATATGCACGTTTGTATATAGCAGTTCAGTTACAATTTATATAGTTATATTATGGAATAACGATTTGTTGACCGTTTCTAATATTGTTACCACTTAAACCATTGGCACGTCTAATTTTTTCAACATTTTCCGGTGAACCTGAACCGTAGTATTGAATTGCGATACGGTATAAGTTTTCTTGACCATTCACTGTATGTCTTTGGCCACCACCTTGACGTTGTTGTTGCTGTTGTTGATTTTGATTAGCTTGTTGTTGATTTTGATTATTTTGTGCTTGATTGTTCGCTTGATTAGCGTTGTTTTGATCATTATCAGATTCATCTTTAGTCGCTTTGTCTTGATCCTCTTTTGATTTATCACTGTCTGTAGATTTTGATTTATCTTTAGAAGCGTCTTTAGATGTGTCTTTGTCTTTACTTTCATCAGCATTATTTTTATTTGTATTCGCGATTTTATTTTCTTTTGTACCATTATTATGATTGTTTAATGCCATGCCTCCAAATATCGCTAATGCACCGATAATTAGTACAGCTGCAATTAATGGTAACAATACTTTGGCCATGCCACCTTTTTTACGTTCTTTATCTCTGTCATGATTGTCATGTTCATCATGGTTTTGGCTTGCATTATTAGAGGCATGTGGTTTTGAAGCGGCAGAAGCACTTTTACTTGCTGCGCCTCCAGCCAAACCTGCTGTTCCAGCACCGATCGCTGCACCTTTTTTGCCATTATGATGATCTTTAGACTTATCTTGAGACGCTTTATCCTCAGTCGAGTTATTCGCCTTGCCAGAATTACTTTTGTTTTGAGCGTCATTTGAATGTTTCTTAGCTTTAGAAGCAGCCATTGCACCAGCTGCACCTGCAACACCTGCTGTTCCAGCACCAATAGCTGCTGCTTTTTTACCATTATGATGTTCTTTAGGTTCATCTTGATCTTGTTTTACAGAATCATTATCATGTTCATTTTTTGATGTTTCTGATTGGTTAGCACCTGTTGTAAAATATGGTTTAGGTTGCTGAGATTGTTCAGCTTCACTCTTATCAGAAACTGTTGAATGCTCAGTGTTATTTTCTGCATTTTTAATAGTATCGTGTTTATCATTGTCTTCGATTGGTTCTGGATGTGATTTATCCATTGCAAAAGCATTCTTATTATAATATTCCTCTTCATGTTGAGGTGTACTGTCTTGATGGCTAGGTTCTTGACTTTCAGTACTGTGTGATGATTCAACTTGACGATCATCTATTGTGCCAGCCTCATTTTGAACATTGTCTTCAGATGTTTGTGATTCATTGTGAACTTGTTTATTATGATTCGTTGCTAAATCACGGCGTCTTTTTCTTCTTTGGGCATTTCTTGGCGGAAACTGTTGCTCCGTATTCTCTATTGTATCCTGATGTTCTAATTCTGATTGGTCTTTTTCAACATCTTCCGTATGGTCTTGATGTGAATTTGTGTCTATCGATTGACGATTTTTTTCAAAGTCATCTTTAAAATTATTAGACATAGCCATCTTCCTTTCTATTCTATTACAATGATTTTACATAAAATATACCCACATGACATATGTTTATGTATATTTTTCAAAATTATTTCAATCATTTTTCAATTGTGTATACACTAATTATAGCTTGTCAATTTTCTTTTAGTAAAGTAATACTATCTGAGAAATAAATTTTGCAACTTTTCATCAAATCCAATACTTCTAATTACCTTCTTCTTATTTAAAATTGCGATATCAGTTATATTAGAATCATTGTCACAACATCGATCTTGTGCCGGTGGATATTCACCGAAAAATTCTAATAAATACTTCCGTCTACATTGATCCAATTTGCAATAGCCAATCATGCGAAAGAATCCTAATTGCTTTCGTTTAAATGATTGCTTAAATATCTGTTTCAAGGCGCCGATACTATAGAATGATTGCAACGTTGTCAAAACGGCTTGTTTATCGGGAGCTAAAAATTCTCCTATTTCGAAATTTTGTACATCTTCTTCTGTTATCATATCTGCAAATAATAACGTTTCTAAAATATATTTATCGTCCGGTTGGAATAAACTAATTGCCTGACTTAGTTCACCATCGCGACCCGCACGGCCAATTTCTTGAATGTAGTTAGAAGGACTTGTTGAAAGATGAAAGTGAATGATTGTGCGAATATCTTTTTTATTAATTCCCATACCAAAAGCACTCGTTGCGACTATAATCGGAATATCATTATTTAAAAATTGTTGTTGAACTGTGTGTCGCTCTTGATAATTCATATCACCATGATAAATACCTGTAAGAAAACCTGAATCATAAATAAGTTGCGCTAAATTCAGACACATCTTTTTCGATGAGACATAAATAATCGTTGGTCCCGACTGTTGTAGAAACGGCAGCAACCATTCAATTTTATCTTCATCATCATGAAAATTAAGATGCTTAAAGCTTATATTTGGGCGATTCATTGTAGTTTTAATAACATTGAATTGAATCGCTAACATTTCCGTCAAATCATCTTGTAAATGCGGTGGTGCAGTTGCTGTCAATGCTAAGACAACCGCTTCTTTAAAATGCTTTGTTACTTTTCCTATTAGAGCATAATGTGGTCTGAAATCATATCCCCATTCAGATAGGCAATGTGCTTCATCAAGAACAATCATGCCAAAGTCTATCATAGATATTAATTTAAAATTTGACGGTTGCAAGAGAAATTCTGGACTTAGAAAGATGAAACGGCTATGTCGTAAACATTTAATATTATGCTTTTTCTCAATTTCATCCATACCAGAGTGAATACATGTTACACGTTTTTCTCCATTTATTTTCAACTGCATAACTTGGTCATCCATTAAAGATATTAACGGTGAGATAATTAATGTCGGCTTACCTGATAAATACGTAGGTATTTGATAACACAAACTCTTTCCACTTCCAGTCGGAAGAATACCTAGAGTGTGCTGTTGAGACATTATACTTTCTATAATTTCCTGTTGTCCCGGTTTAAAACTCTCGAAGCCAAATTTGTTTCGTAAAATATCATGCAACATTCAGATCACCTCTTTCAAATCCAACGATTAATACTTTTAATTGAAAATATGATAACGTGTCAAATTGTTCTTTATAAAATTTTAATCGTTCGCCACGATGTTGTTGATAAAAATTCAAAAATTGCAGTTGATCTTCTTGTTCAACATAATCATCGTAATTAGACATGTAACCTTTGATTAAGATTTCAAGTACATGATCTTCGATAGTATTGATTTTAACTTGTTGTTGAGCCGCTATATCTTCCATCGTGAATTGTTCAAGCAATCTTGTATAAGTAATATAAGTTTGGTTTAATAATGTAGGTTTCATTATTATTTTTGATAAAATAGTATATTCTCCACTTTCTAATTCAAACATCATTGTCACTAAATTATTCATTTCGTATTCAAACAATTGCTGTTGAGATAGCTTTTCTATTAAACTAACTTGCTGTCTCGTATACATTGGTTCATCATAGCCTTGCAAATAATAATGTAAGTAACATGGCCCTTTTAAAGTTATTGCTTTAAACAAGTTATGTAGTTCATTTTCAAAATCAATTTGTAATTGGTTTTCTTTAATATAGTTATAGACAATTTTTACAGTTTCTTGTATCTTATTATTTTGAGAGATTGGTACGAAACGATAATCTTGCTGCATAGTATTAGAAATGGTTTGCACTAATAGTTGAATTGCTTGAAATGTTTGCCCCATGCTTTCAAATGTATATCTAGGATGCAACATGATTTCCATTTCAGCATTAAATTCATTGATTTTTTCTAAAAATAGCTCAAAAGACGGATATTTTAATAGTGGTAAACTGTGATATAATGACAACTGTTGTTGACTACAAGCGTCAAAAAAGGTTTGGTGAGATTTCTTACCAACTAAGATATTGTAAATACTTTTATTTGTTTTATAGTTAAATGTTTGTTGTAATGCTGTTTTTATAATGTGTTGCAAATTTAACCCTCACTCTGTAAAACGGATAATTTGAAAATAAAAATGATGCTGTCTAAAATTTTAGTCACATTACTATTTTAGCATTTTTATCAAAGGAGGCGAAGACATTGGCAAAATATACAATCGTTGATATGGATACTTGTATTGCATGTGGTGCATGCGGTGCAGCAGCGCCAGATATATATGATTACGACGACGAAGGTATTGCTTTCGTAATCCTTGACGATAACCAAGGTACTGCAGAAGTACCTGAGGAATTATATGAAGATATGGAAGATGCAATTGATGGATGCCCTACAGATTCTATTAAAATTGCAGACGA
>OAWU01000786.1_pt1 | contig 16092 bp, 10 predicted proteins | sample 1477041 | NCBI WGS metagenome assembly OAWU01 (sample SAMEA2580266, study PRJEB22360) | human gut metagenome | biome: human gut; feature: human-associated habitat; material: faeces | place: Denmark | collected 2008/2010
CACCACAACCAAGTATGCCCTGAACGCCGGCGGTTTCGCCGGCTCGCTGCAGGCCGCGATCCTCGGTGACAAGGATTCCGCCAAGGGCACCGGCAGTGAAGTGGATACTGCCAAGGACTCAGCCGCGCTTACAGTCACCGGGTTGCGCGCCGTTGAAAGTGGACAATACGCGGGCGGCTTCTTCGGCCTTGCCGATGTGTCCAGCGTCGCCTCCGTCGGCGGCGGCGAAGCTGGCAAGGACCAGAACACCAACCTGCTGCTCAAACTGCTCAAGGTCGGCAACGTGGGTGTGCTCGAAGCGTTCCGCACCTTCATCTACGACGGTCAGGTCAACGGCGTGAGCGACGGCATCCAGATTGTCGCCCATGATTCCACCACAAAGGGCATGCTTGACTCGAAGCGTTACACCGGTGCGGCCGGTGGCTTCGGCGGTGGACTGATCAATGGCTCTGTGAAGCAGTCTGCGGTCACCAACCTCAACAGTGTGACCGGCGTGAACTACGTGGGCGGCTTCATCGGGCATCTTGGCAAATCCGGCACGGTCGCCGCCGACAATGCACAACTCGGCACAGATGCGCTCAATCTGCTTGGTGCCACGGCCGGCGTACTTGACATCTGGGGCTCGCACGTTGGCGATTCGCGCGTCATCGGCATCCCGGACGGTTATACCGTCACCGCCACACACCATGGCGACAATTACGGCAAAGCCACCGACAAGGCTACCGGACGCGAGGTCGCAGGCGGTTTTGTTGGATACGCGGATCTGGCCAGGGTGAAGGGCTGCGCGTCTGACAATCTCAAGAAGGTCACTAGCGGTGAGATTGCCGGCGGATTCGTCGGTGAAACCAGCCGTGCCTATTTGGTTGACGCGAAGGTCAACTCTGTACTTGTGGAACTGCTGCTGCATGTGGTGAACGCGCTGGTCAAGCTCCTGTACCTCGACAAGGCGGAACAGGTCGGCGTCATCGATTTAGGCAAGTGGTTCCCGGCCATCTTCGGCAAGGTATTCGATCTCAAGGTGCTTTCGGAAGGCAACGTGCTGTACGTGAACCTGTTCGGACTGAAGGTGAGCGTTGCTCTGTCCAAGGCTGATGATGAAAACCAGCAGCAGACCGACGTGGCGATTGTCACCATCGGCGATAGTGTCATCAAACTGCCTTGCAGCAAAGACGGCATTGATATGGATGGATCGGGCAGCAACCTGACCGTCCAGCTCATCAAGGGCAACCGTACTCGCGTGGAACAGTCCACCGTAACGGGCATCGCCAGTGGCTATGACGTGTTTGGCGGAGGGGCAACTCAGGATACCGACGGTGTGAAGGATCTTTCCACAGGCTACGCGGGCGGCTTCGCCGGACTGAACGACGAGGGCGTGCTGGCAGACGACCACATGGTCTACGCCGACACGATCCGCGGTGCCAGCGGACTGGTCGACCCGTTCTCGAACACCAAACTCAAGTCCGTATGGGACTTCAACACCATGAGCGACATCCTCGGACCGGTCGATGACGGCAACGGCGGCAAGGCATACAACACCTATCGCATTTACCGCAAGGCGGCCGCGAACGCTAGTGAGGCCCGTACCTCCGCACAGGACGGCAACAAGATCTTCTCGCAGAAGAACACGGCGGACGATGCGCTGAACACCGGACTCGATCGTTGGGAAGTGAAGCTGTTCGACGTGGTCAACACATACGACAGCAGCGCTGTGCACAGCTCCGCATCCGGCGACGCCGGCACCACTTGGGTCGGCATTAAGGACGCCGTGGTCAACTCCACGGACGGCAGCACCAAGACGAAGCTCGATGCCTACCAGTCCCCGGCCAAGGCCGTGCTCATGCTCGACGCGACCGTGACCGACAACAACGGCGGACTCACCCCCGAACCGGACGACGGCCAGGACCCGTGCGGCAAGGACGGTTGCCGAACCATTGACCTGACCGTCCAGAAGGTATGGAAGGACGGCAACCTCGAACGGCCGCAGTCGGTCGAACTGAAGATCGCCGCGCACTATACCGATGGCAGTGGCAATACGGTGACGCCGCAGACGATTCAATGCTTCGGCGCGGATTGCACAACCGTGACGCAGAAGAATCCATGGACGGTGACGTTGGACTCCTCCGATGCCTCTTCCTGGAGCAACACCTGGCGCAAGGTGATTCAAGGACTGCCGGTCGCATTCGTGGATGGACAGGATGCCAACGGCAAGGACATCGTGCGTTACTACACGTACACCGTGGAAGAGACCGCCGTGACCTATAAGGACGGCGATACCACCAAGACCATCAAGCCCGCGGAGGCCGGATACCAAGTATCGGTCTCCTACAACACCAAGGAACGCGTGGCCATTGTTACCAATGTGGCGTTGCTTCCGGATACGGGAGGCGCGGGCACGATGTGGTTCCTGATGTTCGGCTTGCTGCTTATGGGAGCTGGCGTGGTCTGGTACGTGCGTAATCAACGCGTTCAATCCGGCACAGTCCGCTCGGGCTCCAGCCGTATACGAAAGCGAGGTGCCCATGCCTCGTGACGACCACATAGACAAACCGTACCTGCCAAACAGAAAAGATTTCCATCTAGAGAAAGGAACAGTAATGAAGTCACTGATGAAAAAGGTTTTCGCTGCCGCCGCGGCGATTGCCACCGTATTCGGATTGGCTGCGACGACAGTCGCCACGGCCAATGCGGCGGATGGTGCCACGCTGACGGTCAGCACTGCTGACGCGAAGTTCGTCGGTAAGACCGTGAACGCCTACAAGATGTTCTCCGCTACTGTGGGCGGTGAAGGCGCCAACAAGGCGGTTTCCTACACGTTGACTGATACGTGGAAGCCGTTCTTCATGGACTCCACTGCTTCCGGCCTGAACGGTGCTACTGACGCCAACGTCAACGATAAAGCAAACGAATACGTATCCGAGCTGGCTGGTGATAATTTGGTTGCTTTCGCTACCAAGGCATCGAACTGGGCACAGACTCAGGCCAAAAACATCACGGCTGACAAGACCGCTACGGTATCTGCCGGTGCCACGAACGGCAATTACACTGCGACGTTCACTGGTCTCGACTACGGCTACTACGTGGTCGCTGTACCGGGTGCGACCTTGGCCAACACCAGCGGTCAATACGCCACGCTAGTTTCCGTTGACAGCACCAATGTGAATGCCAACATCAAGGGCAGCCTGCCTACCGTCGACAAGAAGGTACAGGTCAATGGCAATGGTGCGGACACTGCCGACGCGAAGATCGGTGATACTCTGACCTTCACCCTGACTTCCACCATTCCGGACATGTCCGCCTATGACACCTACACCTTCAACTTCAAGGATACGTTGTCCAAGGGCCTCACCTATGGCGACATTACTTCCGTTACGGTCGAAGGTGTGGATGCTCCGCTGGTCAAGGACACTGATTACACCGTCACCACCACTCCTGCGGCCGCTGGCAATACTCTTCTTACTGTCGGCATGACTGACTTCAAGAACAAGCAGCAGACTAATGCCGGTAAGAAGATCACCGTCACCTACACGGCCACGCTGAACGAGAATGCCGTCGTGGGCGGCGCTGGTAACGTCAACTCCGCAACGATTCAGTACTCCAACGACCCGAGCAGCACTGGCACCGGTGAGTCCGAGCCTGACAAGGTTCGCGTCTTCACCTACGGCTTCACCGTCGATAAGTACACTGGCGACAATTATAATGATGCCGCTACTCGACTTGCTGGCGCTGAGTTCACGCTCACTGCGAAGGGTGACACTAGTGCAATCAAGTTCGTGCAGGTCAATGCCGGTAGCGCAACTGAGGACGCTGTATACCGTGTAGCCAAGGCTGGTGAGACGGCAGGTACGACCACCACCATCACTACTCCTGCAAACGGTAAGGTTGTCTTCCAGGGACTGAAGAACGGCGAGTACACGCTCACCGAGACCAAAGCGCCGGCCGGCTACAACAAGCTCGCCAGCGCCATCGGCGTGAAGGTTGATGGCCAGAACAACGGCACTGACACCACGCATGCCACCGTCGTCATCAAATACGACAACAACAATGGCAGCGTCTACGACCAGACCGCATCGAACGGTGTCATCCCGGTCCAGAACAAGCCCGGTGTTGTCCTGCCTGGCACTGGTGGCATGGGCACCATCGCCTTCACGGTGATCGGTGTGCTGGTCATCGCGCTCGGCGTTGCCTGGACTCTCAAGCGCAAGAACGCCTGACGAGCATGGCCGTGTTTTGGGCGTGAAGGGCACACACCCGCTACGCCCACAACACGGTTTCCTCGCGAAAAGAACGCTCGATGAAACGACTGCGCAACATCCTGCCCGTACTGGTCATTCTCGGTGGAATGCTCATTCTGTTCTATCCGACGATCAGCAACTTCCTCATTATGCGCAACGCCAGCCGCGCCGTAAATAACTACGACGCCAGCGTTGAAGCATTGAGCCAGGAACAGTACCAGAAGGTGCTGGATGCTGCGCACGCCTATAACGAAAAGCTCGCCCAGAACGATGCGGGAGAGACCGACGCTCTTGCCAGTGCCGTCAATTCCGCATCCACGGACGAGGAATACAACAGTCTGCTCAATATTGACGGTGACGGCATGATGGGATACATCACTGTGCCTAAGCTCGAGGAGACCTTGCCGATTTATCACGGCACTTCCGAGAAAGTGTTGCAATCCGGCATCGGACATCTCGAACAGACCTCACTGCCAGTTGGTGGCGCGTCCACTCATGCGGCGCTGTCTGGCCACCGAGGGTTGCCCACGGCAAAACTGTTCACGGACTTGAACCTTATGAAAAAAGGCGACAAGTTCTACATCACAATACTTAAAGACACGTATGCGTATCAGGTCGATAAGATCACTACCGTTCTGCCGACTGATGCCAAACAACTGGCGATTGAGCCCGGCAAGGATTTGGTCACGCTCATTACCTGCACACCGTATGCGGTCAACACGCATCGGCTGCTGGTGCGCGGTCATCGTATTCCATACACACCACAGCAGCAGAATGACGCCAAATCCACATTCCACGTGGACATTCCGCTGCAGTATTTGTTGCCGTCTCTCGCGCTGATTGCCTTGCTTATTGCATGGCATTTGTGGCAGCGGCATGAGCGGCGACGCCGGCAGAGTGGGAGCGCCAAGGTCGCATCCGGTGATTCTAGCTCCACAGCCATCGAGCCGGACGGTGACTTGCCTCCTCAGCCAGCCAATACAAATAACCAATCACATTCATCACGGCGGAAAGGACCGGGCAGACATGTTAGACCCGCATAGCGGAAGCGAGTATGGTGCGGCGCGCATTGCTGCCATGATTGCCGCCACCATTACTATCATCCTCACTGGTCTTGTGTCTTTCGGCTTCATGGTGCCATACGCGCAAGCTGATTCCTTCGGCACTCTCACCATCAATGCCGTATGGGGCCGAGACACGGCTTCGCCCAAATCACTTGCCGGCGATACTTATGCCATCGTGCGCGTCGCCACTGTCACAACGAACAATGATGGTAGCGTTTCCTCATATAAAACCGTCAGTGATTTTTCCGGTCTCACTGCCGATTGGGAACGCCTGACATCGAGCGAATATCACGATGCCGCCAAGAAGCTGGCTGCACACGCGGCGAAAAACAAGCTATACCAGCATTCCGGCACCACCAATGCAGCTGGCCAACTTACTTTCCAGAACCTACCGCTTGGCCTATATCTGGTCTCCCGCACGGATTCGGCGAAAGCCAACAAGGCATACGACTGTGATCCGTTCCTCATCTCGATTCCCGGCAGCGGAGATACGGCCGCCGATCTCAACATCACGGTAGAGCCGAAATTCAGCACCAGTACTCCGCCCACCCCGCCTGAACACGAACACAACCCAGGAGAGATGCCGGGCAATCCTGGCGTTATCGGCAATACCGGTGCCGCCGTGGGAGGTATCGCCGGTGTTGCGGCCGTCATACTTGTCATCGCATTTGCCGTGTTGAAACTACGCGTGCGATATCGCTCCGATGATACCGAGTCATCACACCAGTTCCGTGCCGACGGAGGAAAAGCATGACGCATAGCAAGGCCTCGTTCTCATCCGCACAGATAAAACGTCTGATCAAGCTGCGGGCGGTGGTGAAGGTATCGCCATCACGCATCAGGTATGCCGAGTGGTTCAAACGGGAATGCGTGATGCGCGCCGATGCCGGCGAATCGCCCACGTACCTGTTCCGTGAGGCGGGACTAGGGCCTGAGTTCATAGGCGAAAAACGTATTGAACGCTGCATGGACCGATGGCGGAAGAAAATGCAGCTGGAAGATCTGGAAGTGGCAAGCAGCCCGGAACGCCTGTTTTCTGTGGATATGGACACGGCGCAAGACAGAGAAGTCAGCAAGGTCGATGTGCGTGACGTGCGCGATCTGATCATCTGCAAGCAAACACGTTATATCGAGAGCCTGCAGCGGCAGATCGATGAGCTGCGTTTGCAGCTTGCACAGCAAACCAAGTCCAACGATATGCAATGAGCGGCATGGGACGAGTTGAATCGTCCGTAAACATAACGCGCCGAAGTCGTGGCAAAGGAGCACACATCGCGAACGACACGTAAAATCGAACACATGGAGTTGAACGAATTGCCCCAGATGGATCCGCGTGCGCTGAAGGCCACGTCTGTCAAAGCCGAAGACGAACACGCCAATTCAGCCGAACCGCAAGCACTGAAAATCACCGCCGCCAGCTCGAACCCAAAGATGTTCACGCTGCCCTGGCACAAGCCCTTGGCGACCTGGCCTAAGGACCTGCTGGCCAACCTGCCGCGAGGCATCTCCCGCCACGTCGTGCGATTCGTGCACGTGGGCGACGAGGTGTACGCCATGAAGGAGATCACGCGCCAGGTGGCCGAGCGAGAGTACGAGATCCTGCGTCGACTGCAGAAGCTCGAACTGCCAACTGTGACCCCGATCGCTGTGGTCATCGGCCGTCACACCCGTGAAGGGGAGCCGCTGGAGGCGATTCTGGTCACCCGGCACTTGAAGTTCTCGCTGCCGTACCGTGCGTTGTTCGCCCGCAACCTGCGCCCGGACACCGCCGAACGACTGATTGACGCCCTCGCCGTGCTGCTGGTGCGCCTGCACCTGGCCGGCTTCTACTGGGGCGATGTGTCCCTGTCGAACGTCCTGTTCCTGCGCGACGCCGACGCTTTCTCCGCCTTCCTGGTGGACGCCGAGACCGGTGACCTGCAAGCCCAGCTCACCGACGGCCAGCGCGAATACGATATCGACTTGGCCCGCACCAACATCATCGGCGAACTTATGGATTTGGCGTCCGGCAAGCTACTGCCCGGCGACGTGGATGAGATCGAGGTGGGCAACCGCCTAGTCGACCGCTACCACTCGCTGTGGAGCGCCCTGACCGACACCGACAAGTTCAACCCGGACGAAATGTGGAAGATCGAGCAGCGCGTCAACAAGCTCAACGATCTGGGCTTCGACGTGGACGAGCTGGAAATGAAGACCGCCGAGGACGGCAAGCGTGTGCTGGTCCGCCCGCGCGTGGTGGACGCCGGCTACGCCAACCGCAAGCTGCTGCGCCTCACCGGCCTTGACGTGCAGGAGAACCAGGCCCGTCGTCTGCTCAACGACCTTGACGCCTACCGTGCCTCCACGTGGCGTGAGGGCGAGGATCTGGAAATCGTGGCCACCGACTGGATGCGCGAGGTGTTCGAGCCGACCGTGCGTATGATTCCGCGCGAATATCGCTCCCAGATCGAGCCTGCTCAGTTCTTCCATGAGGTGCTTGACCATCGCTGGTTCCTGGCGGAGAAGGCCGGCCACGACGTGCCGATGGGCGAGGCCGTGACCAGCTACATCGACAACGCTCTGCCGAGCTACAGCCTTGACTCCAAGGCACTCGCCGAACTTAACGAAGAGGCCGATTCCGGCGTCATTGACGACGAATCCACCTACAGCGACCCGGACGACGACGGCTACAACCCCGATGACGATCCGGATGCGGCAGTGTGGAGTCATTAAGCGGACAATCCGGTGGACTGTCTGTAGGTGAGCCCATCACACAAAGAAGCCCCTCAAATAGAGGGGCTTCCGTGTATGTACAACCTATTACGGCCTCAAGCGACAATCACTCCGCCGCAGCCTTGCGCCGTGCGTTGGACACCGCGTACAGGCTGATACCCGCCGCCACTGAAGCGTTCAGCGACTCAACAGACGAGCTGATCGGGATGCCGGCAATCGCGTCGCAGGTTTCGCGCACCAGTCGGCCCAAACCGCTGCCTTCCGAACCGAGCACTACAACGAGCGGATCGGATTCAAAGCCAGTCTCGCCGACGAGCTTATCGCCGCCACCGTCAAGGCCGACAACGTAGTATCCACGCTCCTTCAAGCCCTCAAGTGCCTTAGTCAGGTTCACCACGCGCGCCACCGGCATATGCGCGGCCGCACCGGCAGACACCTTCCAAGCGGCGGCGTTCACTGAAGCGGAACGGCGTTCCGGCAGAATCACACCATTGGCACCGAATGCGGCCGCCGAACGAATCACGGCACCCAGGTTCTGCGGATCGGTCACGCCGTCCAATGCGATAAACAGCGGTCGCGCAGCAATACGGGCGGCCGCCGAATTCGCGGCCTCCATTGCCTTGGCCTTCTTCTCAGCACGATCGGCCAGCTCGTTCAGCGAGGAGTACTGGAACGGATCGACCTTCAGAATCACGCCCTGATGGTTGCCAGAGCGGGCGATACGATCCATCTCCAGACGATCGGCCTCCAGCATGTGCAGGCCGTTCATACCAGCGATTTTCACGATTTCGCGAGTACGATCGTCATGTTCAATACGAGACATGATGTACAGCGTGGAAGAAGGTACGCCTACGCGCAGTGCTTCCAGCACGGAATTACGGCCGTACACCAGATCCGAAGTATCCGCCGAAGCGAACTTGTCCACTCGACGGCGGGCTGCCAGACGCGGGTCGGCCATCTGCCGACGTTCGGCCGCTTTCTTGGCCTTGTACGCCTTGTGATAGACGCGGTCCTCGGCCTTGGGAGTGGGGCCGTAGCCCTTCAGTTTGTTGCGATGCTTGCCACCCGACCCCTTGGTCGGTCCTTTTTTGATAGCCATAGGTGCTATTGTCCCAGCACCCCGCGCCAAAACGCGGCTATTCCGCCGTCGGTAGCCGGTAAGGTATTGAGAGTGAAGAAGCAGCGTATGATATTCGGACTGTCCCTGCTGTATTGGGGATTATGGTTGGCGATTCTGATTCTGTGGATGGGTCGCTTCGTGACCTCATTCTTGTCGATATATTTGGTTTCCGCGCTGCGCCTCGATGAGGGTGTGGTGGGCACAGTCGTGGCCATGTACGGCTTCGGCGCAATCATCGGCTGCCTGTTCGGCGGTACCTTGTCCGACAGATTCGGCCGCCAATCCATGATTATCATCGGCGAAATCGGCGCAGCGGCTGCCCTGCTGGTCGTTTCCGTACTCACTGATCCTGTGTCTTTAGGCGCGGCTCTGTTCGTCTATGGTGCGTTCGCCTCGCTGCCCAGCCCGGCCATCGCCGCGTATATCGCGGATGTGGTGCCCGCCGAACGTCAGCAACGTGCGTACGTACTGCAATCGTGGGCGATTAATTTTGGGTACGCGATTGGGCCGATTGTGGCCAACCAGCTGGTCAAGATCTCGTATTCGCTGATGTTCTACGTTGAAGCGGCGGTGATGATAGCCGTCACGATATTGCTGATTGCGTTCTTCCGCGAGGTGCGGCATTTGGGGATTACTGTATCGGTGCCAAGTGCGGTGCGCCATGAAGACGAACGCAGTGTTACGCATGCGGAATTCGCCGGCGTCGAGGGGCCGAATCACTCGGATGCCGCACCGGCTGCCAGTGCCAAGGGCTCCATGTCTCGCAATTGGCGGCGCGTGCTCACTGATACGCCATTCCTCGGCTTCTCCCTGCTGATGTTCGGCTACTTCCTTGTGTACTTCCAAAGCACCTCCGGCCTGCCCATTGCCATGACGGACCTTGGTCTAGGGCTGGGCGAGTATTCGGTGCTGCTCACCATCAATGGCGGTATGTTGTGCCTGCTGCAGATTCCCGCGATGAAACTGTTCTCGCGCATGGGCAATTCACGCGTGCTGGTGATGGGCCTCGCCGTAACCGTCATCGGCTATGCGGTGCAGGCCGCGGCCCATTCCTGGGGCGGATTCGCGCTTGCCGTAGTGCTGTGGACGCTGGGTGAGCTGGGCACATTCCCTATCGCCACCACTACGGTTGCCGCCATGGCACCCGCGTCGGCACGCGGCACGTACCAGGGCGTCTACAACGTAGTGTGGTCGGTATCGATTGCGCTGGCGCCGCTGATTGGTGGCTGGACCATCAGCAACTTCGGCGGTCGAACGCTGTGGATCGCCTGCACTGTTGTGTTGATTGCCGTGACCCTCGGTCTCAAGCTCACCAAAGGCTCGCGCGACCGCGCCATGGCCCGCAGTCTTCACGATTCGCTGTAAGCGTTATTCGGTTTGGAGATACGGGCAAGACCGCATATGGCGAGGGGTTCTTATCGAGAACTATTCTCTGCGCGTATGATGTATGGCATGCAATACATTCAACAAACCATCGTTGGCATTGATGGCAGCGAGGCGCGATTCTTTGGCTATGTGGCCGACAACAGCGAGGAGATGGAACCGGACCGTATACGCCCGGCTATCCTGATTTTGCCTGGCGGCGGCTACGCCATGACTTCTGACCGCGAAGCCGAGCCAGTGGCCCTGCAATTCCTGGCCAAAGGCTTCGCCGTATTCGTGCTGCGCTATTCGGTGCAGCCCAGCCGCTATCCGGTGGCTTTGCTGGAGGCTGCCGAGGCAATGCGCCTGATTCGCGCCAATGCGGATCAGTGGCATGTAAACCCCGCGCAAGTGGCCGTACTCGGCTTTTCCGCAGGCGGGCATCTGGCCGCCAACCTCGCCACCTCGGTCGGCGACGAAGACATCCGCGAACAGGGCGGCATAGACCCGGACGCCGTGCGCCCGAACGCGCTGATGCTCTCGTACCCAGTAATCACCGCCGGCAAGTACGCCCATCGCGGCAGCTTCCAATGCCTGCTAGGGGACCAAGCTCACAATCAGGCTTTGCTGGACAAGTTCTCCATCGAAAAGCACATCGATGCCAAAACGCCACCCGTCTTCGTCTGGCATACCATGACCGACGACGCCGTGCCCGTGGAGAACACGCTAATGCTCATCCAGGCCTGCCGGGCCGCCGGCGTGAGCATTGAGGCGCACCTGTTCCCTGAAGGCAGCCACGGCCTGTCCTTGGCCAATGCGGAAACTGCCGGTAACGGCTTCTATGCGCACATCGTCGAATGCGTGCAGTGTTGGCCTGATTTGGCTGAGGCCTGGTTGCGTCGCCTGTTCTAGGCAAAACGCTATTACGCTGTGCGCCAAGTGCGCCACGCGGTTATGGAATAATGGCAATCGTATGCATCGGCAGCAGTTGCGCCGGTGTCCATAACCGCGCAGTCCTGTGCGTCCAGCCGGGAGAGAAAACCCGGCAGCGGCCGCAAGGCTGACTACTCCGCGGCAATACCAAGGAGAACATTATGGATGATCTCAAAGATCAATCCGCAGTGTCCACGACCGCAACGAACGGGGTCGTGGAATCGGAAGAGGTGCGCGCACAGGAAGCGCTATTGGGGGATACTGATCCAAGTCTGACCAGCGCCGACGACGTGGCCAAAGCCCTGAACGTCGACCCATCCCACGGCCTGAGCGAGGAAGAAGCCAAGCGCCGACTGGCCAAATTCGGCCCGAACGAGCTCGCCAGCGCCCCGCCCGTACCGAAATGGAAGAAATTCCTGGCCCAATTCCAAGATCCGCTGGTCTACCTGCTGATCGCGGCCACTATTATCTCGGTGATCGCTTGGTTCATCGAAAAAGCCAATGCGCAGCCCGGCGCGGAAGGCGGCGAAGTGCTGCCGTTCGACGCCATCGTGATCATCTTGATCCTGATTGTCAATGCTGTGCTCGGCTATATGCAAGAAGCCAAGGCCGAGGCGGCCGTCGAAGCGCTCGCACAAATGACGGCCCCGCAGACCTCGGTGCTGCGCGATGGCAAGGTCATGCGCATCAACACCGCCGACGTGGTCCCCGGCGACATCATCGTCCTTGCGGAAGGCGATTCGGTCTCCGCTGATGGCCGACTGGTCAACGCGGCCAGCCTGCGCATCGCCGAGGCTTCACTGACCGGCGAATCCGTGCCGGTTGGCAAGAAGCCGGACACACTCACCGAAGCCAAGGCGCTGGGCGACCGCGCCAACATGATCTTCAACGGCACTTCCGTGACGCAAGGCACCGGCCGCGCAATCGTGACCGGCACCGGTATGAATACGCAGGTCGGCAAGATCGCCGACATGCTCTCCGCCACCGAAGATGAGAAAACTCCGCTGCAGAAGGAGATGGATTACGTCTCCAAGATCCTCGGCATTGCGGTGTGCGTCATCGCTGTCGTGGTGCTGGTGGCGCTCGCCGTGCTGGAAGGCTTCAACGACGTCCATGACGTGATTGATTCCTTGCTGTTGGCTGTCTCGCTGGCTGTGGCCGCCGTGCCGGAAGGCTTGGCCGCCATCCTGACCGTGGTGCTGGCGCTTGGTGTGCAGCGTATGGCCGCGCACAACGCCATCGTCAAGAAACTGCATTCGGTGGAGACCTTGGGCTCCGCTTCCGTGATCTGCTCGGATAAGACCGGTACGCTGACCCGCAACGAGATGACCGTGGAACGTGTGGTCACCCCGTCCGGCGAAGTGCAGATCACTGGCACCGGTTACGCGCCGGAAGGCCGCATGGTTATGACCGGCGGCGTCAGTCCTGAATCCGAGCAGGCCCAGATTGTGGCCGATGAAGTCGTCGCCACGCTCGTGGCCGGCACGCTCGCGAACGACGGCGAACTACGCGAGGAGAACGGCCGTTGGGAGATTGTGGGCGACCCCACCGAAGTCTCGCTGATCGTGGCCGCACGCAAGGTCAAGGCCGATCGCAAGATCAAGCGATACACGCGCGTTGGCGAGATTCCGTTCACCTCCGAACGCAAGCGCATGTCCATCATCGCCAAGGACAGCACCGATTCAGACAAGCTCACCGTGTTCGCCAAGGGCGCGCCCGACGTGCTGTTGAGCTACTGCACGCGCATCCGCGTGGGTGGTCAGGTCCGTAAGCTCACCGAAGGCGATCGCCAGTCGATTCTCGCCACCGTCGAACGTCTCTCCTCCGAGGCCTACCGTACGCTTGGCGAGGCCTGCCGTCCGCTGGAAACCGGTTCTTTGGCTGATGTGCCCGGTGTAAGCGTCAACGCTGCAGGCCAGGTGTCCGACATCGCCGATCAGGCCGAAGCCATTGAAACCGATCTCATCTGGAATGGCATGGTCGGCATTATCGATCCGCCGCGTACTGAGGTGCGCGACTCCGTGACCGAGGCCCATCGTGCCGGCATCCGCACGGTGATGATCACCGGCGACCACCCGCTGACCGCCGCCCGCATCGCCTCCGACCTTGGCATCATCGCCAAGGATGGCAAGGCCCTGACCGGCGACCAGCTCGACCAGCTGCCCGATGAGGCCGCGCTCGACAAGGCCACGTCCGAAGTGTCCGTGTACGCGCGCGTGGCCCCCGAGCACAAGCTCAAGATCGTCGAATCCTTGCAGCGCCAAGGCAACATCGTGGCCATGACCGGCGACGGTGTGAACGATGCCCCGGCAGTCAAGTCCGCGGACATCGGCGTGGCCATGGGCATCACCGGCACCGAAGTGACCAAGCAGAGCGCCAAGATGATTCTGGCGGACGACAACTTCTCCACCATCGTGGCCGCCGTACGCGAGGGTCGCGTGATCTTCGACAACATCCGCAAGTTCCTGCGCTACCTGCTGAGTTCCAATGTGGGTGAGGTGTTCACCGTGTTCCTCGGTGTGGTGTTTGCCGGCTTCCTCGGCATCCGCCAGCCGGAAACCGTGGGCGTCACCGTGCCGCTGCTCGCCACACAGTTGCTGTGGATCAACCTGCTGACCGATGCCGCGCCGGCGTTGGCTATGGGCGTGGACCCGCAGACCGACGATGTGATGGGTCGTAAACCGCGTAAGGTGACGGACCGCGTGATTGACGCCTCCATGTGGGGCGACATCATCTACATCGGCGTCATCATGGCCATCGTCACGCTGATTGGTATGGACATGCACCTGTCCGGCGGCTTGTTCACCGACCGCTCGGTGGATGCCATCGGCCATGAAGCGCAGATGACCGAGGCCCGTACGATGGGCTTCACGATTCTGGTGTTTGCCCAGCTGTTCAACGCGCTGTCCTCCCGTTCGCATCTGCAGTCCGCATTCGTGGGTCTGTTCTCCAACAAGTGGCTATGGGGTGCGATTGGTTTGTCCGTGGCGCTGCAGCTCGTGGTGATTTACGTGCCGTTCCTCAACGGTCCGTTCGGCACCGTGGCATTGAGCCCGATGGCTTGGGTGGAATGCATCTGCCTGGCCGCAATCGTGCTGATTGCCTCCGAACTGCGCAAGATTGTGCTACGCGCGATGGCCAAGCGTTAAGCCATCGCAATAGCCCTGATTGTGGGCATATAGCAGTGGGCCGGGCTCTGGTATTCAGAGCCCGGCCCACTGCTATATCCAAACGGCTCCTCATGGGGCGGTAACTATCCCATGGGGCGGTGATTTCCTCATGGGGCGGTCGCTGAAAACGGCATTATTCCGCGAAAAAGGGAAATGTGCTAACCGCCACATGAGGAAGTTACCGCCCATGAGAAACAGGAGAACGCTGCAGACCTCAGTTGTGGCTGCCGTCGGTGCCGTCAGTAGAGGTGGAGTTGTCGCCGCCGTTATTGTTGTCGCTATTGTTGGACTCGTCTTGAGACTTCTGCTGTGCCTCTTGGTCGGCCTTCTGCTGAGCCTCTTCCTGAGCTTGCTTGGCGGCATCTGCCTGCTGCTTGGCCTGCATCGAGGCGGTGACGTCGGACTCGGCCTTCTGCAGTTTAGAAATCGCATTATTGACGTCGGATTCGGACGGACTGGTCCCGTTCATCACCGTATTGGCCTCGGTGATGGCGTTTTGCAGCGCGGTGCGGGTGTTTTCATCGGCCACACTGCCCGCGGAATTATCCAGCGTGCCCTGCGCCTGCGAAATAGCCGAGCTCAGGTTCGATTTCAGTGTGTTGGTATCGGCCGTCGCCTTTGAAGTATTAACGGCCTTGATCGCGTTGTTGATGGCATCCGTCTTGTCAGCCATGTCGCTGGCATCATTCTGCAGCTCTTTAGTGTGAGACTTCAACTCAGTGGCGTTGAGGCTGGAATCGCACTTGGCGGTGTCAGCCGGATTGCCGGCGTCTTGCAACGCCTGATTTAGCGTGGTGAGCGTATTGGCATCGGCCACATCGCTGGTGGATGTTTGCGCGCTGGTTTGGCCATTGGATATGACGGTGGTGAGCTTCTTCTGAGCATTCGTGTACTGCTTGGCCGCTACCTTGCACTCGGCCAATGCCACGGCTTGGCTCGCCTTGCTGTTGTTGGAATGCCACCAGAGCAGGCCGGCGACAACCAGCGCTATCACGGCGACTACTGCTACGGCAATGCCGACGATCTTGCTGGTGTTCTTTTTGCCGCTACCGCCGTGACGAGGCTCGGCGCCATCGGAATCGTCCTCATCGGAGACCTGATCCAACGGAATGGAGGGAGGCATCACAGCAGGCTGAGCCTGTGCCGAAGCGGCCAGGGCGGCCGGTTGGAACACCTGTGTGGCTGCAGCATCATCGGCAGACGCTACTTGCGTTGCCGGCATGGCAACGGTCTCACCGGATACGGTGGATGATGCGCCGTATGCCTGTGCGGCCGCGGTTTCGGCATTCGGCATGGCCTGAGCTTCGAAAGGCTGTGTTGCCATGACCTGATCAGGCTGGAACGCTTGTGTTGCCTCGGCATCTACCGCAGGCTGCTCGGCCTGATTGGGGTGGAACGCCTGTGTCGCGGCGTTTGAAGCTACCGAAACAGGCGATGTCGCCGGTGCCGCTGGTGCGGCTGGGGGGGGTGGGGGGGCCCGCCGCGGCGGAAGTAGCGTA
>OAWU01000798.1_pt1 | contig 15814 bp, 17 predicted proteins | sample 1477041 | NCBI WGS metagenome assembly OAWU01 (sample SAMEA2580266, study PRJEB22360) | human gut metagenome | biome: human gut; feature: human-associated habitat; material: faeces | place: Denmark | collected 2008/2010
TGAACGCCACGTGGCAGGTCCTAAAAGGGGAAATGCTGAATTAGCCACACTGGATGGAAAAGTGGTAGGTGCGGCTAATGTAGGTCAGATGTTTACGAAAGACATTTATTTCTGGGGACGTCCTTCGTGTGCCGGAGACGGCTATGATGCCACCAGCTCTTCCGGTAGTAACAAAGGACCTACGAATCCTGAATATCTGGCTGAAGTCGAAGCACGTATCGACACTTTTCTGGTACATCACCCTTATCTGAGCCGTAAAGAAGTTCCGGCGGAGATGGTAACAGCAAGTGCTTCCGGTCTCGATCCGAATATTACTCCACAATGTGCGTACGTGCAGGTAAAGAGAGTGGCACAGGCGCGTGGACTGACGGAGAATCAGGTAAAGGAAATCGTTGATAAAAGTGTGGAGAAACCTTTTCTGGGACTTTTCGGAACGGAGAAGATTAATGTGCTGAAACTGAATATAGCACTGGAAGAGAATAAATAATCAAACAGTAGTGGGCAGCGTTCCTGTCCGAATCGTTTTAGTTATTTATTGCGGTTCAGATAAACAGGGCTGGGCAGGGCGCTGCTCTTTTTTAGAAACATAAAATAAAAAAGATAAATATGAAGACTTTTTTTAGTAAGAAGATTGTTTTGGGATCATTGGTTGCAGCAGTCGTATGCGCATTGAGTATAACAGAGGTAAAAGCACAGGAATTTACAGTGCAGGGCGATGTGGTCAGTTCCTATGTCTGGCGTGGTATGTATCAGGGGGGAGGTGCAGCTTTTCAGCCCACACTAGGTTTTGGGATCGGAAACTTTTCTGTTACCGCATGGGGATCTACTAATTTCAGTGGAGGCAACAAGGAACTGGATCTGACTCTTGCCTATAAGTTGGGTGAAGCAGGCCCTACGCTGACTGTTGCCGACCTGTGGTGGGAAGGTGAAGGAGCATACAAGTATTTTAATTTTAAAAGTCATGAAACGGGACATCATTTTGAAGCGGGATTATCTTATACGCTGCCCGTAGAGAAGTTTCCTTTGTCCGTGGCATGGTATACGATGTTTGCCGGAAAAGACAAGAAACTGAATGATAGCGGAGAACTAAAACAAAATTATTCATCCTATCTGGAACTTAATTATCCTTTCAGTGTGAAAAATGTCGATTTAAATGTAACTTGTGGCGCAGTGCCGTATAAGGCGGAGAGTATATACACGAATAGTGGTTTCGCCGTGACTAATATAGCATTAAAAGGAATGACAGAGATAAAAATTAATGATAAGTTTTCATTGCCGATATTTGCACAGGCTATATGGAATCCATGTGTTGAAGATGCTTTCTTGGTTTTTGGCGTAACTTTAAGGCCATAGATATAAACTCATGAATTTTTATTATACAGAGACCCGTGGTGATCGTGATGATTATTACGGGTTGAAATAGTTTATAAACAGGAATTAAATAAATGGATATGGATAGAGAACAGAGTGTACAACATTTTTTGGACCTGATCAAGAAGTCTCACCGAGGCAAATTCAAAGTATATATCGGCATGATAGCCGGTGTAGGTAAATCATATCGTATGCTTCAGGAGGCCCATGAATTACTGGACAACGGAGTGGATGTACAAATCGGCTATATTGAGACTCACGGACGTGCGGGAACGGAGGCACTGATGGAAGGATTGCCTGTTATCCCCCGACGTAAAATTTTCTATAAAGGAAAGGAGTTGGAGGAAATGGACGTGGATACAATAATCCGTATTCATCCTGAGATTGTGATTGTGGACGAACTGGCACATACCAATGTGGAAGGCAGTCTGAATGAGAAGCGTTGGCAGGATGTGATGACTCTGTTGGATGAGGGGATTAATGTGATTTCTGCTATCAATATCCAGCATATTGAAAGTGTGAATGAAGAAGTACAGGAGATCACGGGAATTGAAGTGAAAGAACGGGTCCCGGACAGCGTGCTTCAGGAAGCAGACGAGGTTGTGAATATCGACCTGACAGCGGAAGAGTTGATCTCACGTCTGAAAGCAGGAAAGATATACCGTCCGGAAAAGATTCAGACGGCATTGGATAATTTCTTCCGGACCGAGAATATTCTTCAATTGCGCGAACTGGCCCTGAAAGAAGTGGCGCTTCGGGTGGAGAAGAAAGTGGAGAACGAAGTGGTGATGGGTGTTGCAGTCGGCATCAGGCATGAGAAATTTATGGCTTGTATCAGTAGTCATGAGAAGACACCCAGAAGGATTATCAGGAAAGCGGCACGTCTGGCAACACGGTATAATACGACTTTTGTCGCTCTTTATGTGCAGACACCGAAAGAGAGTATGGACAGGATTGATTTGGCTAGTCAGCGTTATCTGTTGAATCATTTTAAACTGGTGGCAGAACTGGGAGGAGAGGTCGTTCAGGTACAGTCGAAGGATATTCTGGGGAGTATTGTCAAAGTTTGTCAGGAAAAACAGATATCGTCTGTCTGTATGGGAATTCCTAATCTGAGATTTCCTCGTGCTATCTGCTCTATACTTGGATATAGAAAGTTTTTAAATAATTTGTCACAAGCTAATGTAGATTTGATTATACTTGCATAATATTAACCGTATGAACGATATGAATATTAAAACCAAACTGATTCTCGGCATCGGGATGCTAGCGGGAATGATTATTTTATTGGTGACGCTTTCTGTTGTGAATCTTCAGTTGCTGACTGCCACAGAGCCCGACAGTCCTGCTGCTATGCCTGCCTTGGAGCGTGCTCTGTTGTGGATTTCCGTTACCGGCGGTATTTGTATATTGACCGGATTGACATTGCTGTATTGGTTGCCCCGAACAATCAGTAAACCCATCAAGGAACTGAAACAAGGGATTCTTGAAATAGCCAATCATAATTATGAAGAACGGCTGGATATGAGAAATAATCAGGAGTTTTGGGAAGTCGCCGAGAGTTTCAACCGTATGGCGGAACGTTTGGCCGAGTATCGGGCAAGTACGTTAGCGGATATTCTTTCTGCCAAGAAATTCATTGAGGCCATCGTGAACAGTATCGACGATCCGATAATTGGCTTGAATATGGACCGTGAGATTTTGTTTATTAATGATAAAGCATTGAATGTGCTCAATCTGAAAAGAGAAAATGTCATACGTAAATCGGCAGAAGAATTGTCTTTGAAGAATGATCTGCTCCGTCGGCTGATTCGTGAACTGGTGACACCAGGCGATCAGAAAGAGCCGCTAAAAATATATGCCGATGATAAAGAAAGCTATTTCAAGGCTTCCTATATCCCCATCATTAATACGGAAGCCGGAAAGGATGAACCCAGCAAATTAGGGGATGTTATTTTGCTGAAGAATATAACGGAATTCAAGGAACTGGATTCTGCCAAGACTACATTTATTTCGACCATTTCACACGAATTGAAAACTCCGATTGCGGCTATCATGATGAGTCTGCAACTATTGGAAGATAAACGTGTCGGTGCGCTGAATGATGAACAGGAACAGTTGTCCAAAAGCATCAAGGAAAATAGCGAACGCCTGTTGAGCATTACGGGTGAATTGCTGAATATGACTCAGGTAGAGGCAGGCAAGCTGCAATTAATGCCGAAGATAACGAAGCCCATTGAACTGATAGAATATGCGATTAAAGCTAATCAGGTACAAGCGGATAAGTTCAATATCCAGATAGAAGTAGAGTACCCGGAAGAGAAAATCGGCAAGCTCTTTGTCGATAGTGAAAAGATAGCTTGGGTATTGACTAATTTGCTCAGCAATGCGATTCGTTATTCTAAAGAAAACGGGCGTGTCGTGATTGGTGCCAGGCAGGAAGGAGATATGATCGACCTGTACGTTCAGGATTTCGGTAAAGGCATCGATCCCCGTTATCACAAGAGTATTTTCGACCGTTACTTCCGTGTTCCCGGCACCAAAGTTCAGGGAAGCGGACTCGGTTTGTCTATTTCGAGAGACTTTGTGGAAGCACATGGTGGTACACTGACGGTAGAAAGTGAATTGGGTAAAGGAAGTCGCTTTGTGATGCGGCTGAAGGCATAAAAAGAAGTGTTCGGAAAGAGTCCGGATTCTGTCGTTGCGATAAAGAAATGTGGCATTCGGTTTAATTTGAAATGAAACTTTGGGAATCAAGACATTGCAGCGTCTTTTAAAATCTTTATATTTGCAGGCTAATTGAAGGTAAAGTCAAATTTATACAATATAATAACTTAAAAGAACCAGAATCAGATGAAACAGGACATGATTGTTATCCTTGACTTGGGTAGTCACGAGAATACGGTATTGGCTCGCGCCATCCGTGCATTAGGAGTTTATAGTGAGATTTATCCTCACGATATCACAATGGAAGAACTGAAAGCATTGCCCAACGTAAAGGGTATTATTATCAATGGTGGACCTAACAATGTGATTGACGGCGTTGCTATTGACGTAGATCCGGCGATTTATACAATGGGTATCCCTGTCATGGCTGCCGGTCACGATAAAGCAACCTGTGCAGTGAAGCTTCCGGCATTTACAGATGATATCGAGGCTATTAAAGCTGCTGTAAAGTCTTTCGTATTCGATACTTGTCAAGCTGAAGCTAATTGGAACATGGCAAACTTTGTCAATGATCAGATCGAACTGGTTAAGCGTCAGGTAGGCGATAAGAAAGTATTGCTGGCATTGTCGGGTGGAGTTGACAGTTCTGTGGTAGCTGCTTTGCTTCTGAAAGCGATCGGTGACAATTTGGTATGTGTGCACGTTAATCATGGTTTGATGCGTAAAGGTGAGTCTGAAGACGTTGTCGAGGTGTTCAGTAACCAGTTAAAAGCCAATCTTATTTATGTAGATGTAACAGATCGTTTCCTGGATAAATTGGCAGGCGTGGAAGATCCCGAACAGAAACGTAAGATTATCGGTGGAGAGTTTATTCGTGTGTTCGAAGAGGAGGCACGTAAACTGGACGGTATCGATTTCTTGGGTCAGGGTACTATTTATCCGGATATTGTGGAGAGTGGAACGAAGACTGCTAAAATGGTGAAATCTCATCATAATGTAGGCGGTCTGCCCGAAGATCTTCAATTCCAGCTTGTAGAACCTTTGCGCCAGTTGTTTAAGGATGAAGTTCGTGCTTGTGGTCTGGAGTTGGGCTTGCCTTATGAGATGGTTTACCGTCAGCCTTTCCCCGGTCCCGGTTTAGGTGTACGTTGTCTGGGAGCAATTACACGTGATCGTTTAGAAGCAGTACGTGAATCTGACGCAATTTTACGTGAGGAATTCCAGATTGCCGGATTGGATAAAAAAGTATGGCAATACTTTACTGTAGTACCCGATTTTAAATCTGTTGGTGTACGTGATAATGCCCGTTCTTTCGACTGGCCGGTAATTATTCGTGCCGTCAATACGGTGGATGCCATGACAGCTACTATTGAACCGGTAGACTGGCCTATTCTGATGAAAATCACAGACCGCATTCTGAAAGAAGTGAAGAATGTGAATCGTGTTTGCTATGATATGTCACCGAAGCCTAATGCGACTATCGAATGGGAATAAAAGTGTAAAATAGAATTGCCCCCGGAAGCTTTATGGATAGCTTTCGGGGGCTTATTCGTTAATTAGCGTCACCTATAGCGTCACCTGCTACCAATTGATGTAAAAAAGAAAAAGGCACCCAGAAGTGGAAGCCTCCCAAATGCCTTATTCTTATCAAGTAGCGGGACCCGGGATTGAACCGGGGACCTCATGATTATGAACCTGCGTCTTCCAAAGGCTGACGCCTTTGAAAGCTACCAGCAAAGCTTCTGATTATAAGGTATTTATAGCTGTTTTGGTTTTTGCCAAATCTTATGTCTGACTTCTAAAATATCTCTTATTTGTTTATTGGTGTAAACCATAGCGCAAACCAAAATGTGACAATAATATGTTACGTTATGGATGCTAATATAGGCATTATTTGTTTTAAATCAAAAGTTTTGGCTAATGGAGAACACCCGTTGATGTTGAGAATTAGCCAAGGTAAGTTACGTTACTTTAAATCTTTGGGAATTTCAATTAAAGCTTCTTGTTGGAATTTTGATAAAGAAGAACCTAAAAGAAACTATCCCAATCGTGAACAGTTATTGAGTATCATGAATCAAACGAGGCAAGAATATGTCAATATGATGTTTGAGTTGAAAGCGCTTGGTAAAGACTTTACTCCACAATCTTTGGCTGAATACGTGGAACGAAGTTGTAATAAACAGAATGTGGGAGATTATATTCAATACATCATACAGTATATGACTGCCGAGAAGCGATTAGGTAATGCCAAGGCTTACATTAGTTGTTATAATTCTGTATTGAGATTCGCAGGTAATTTGGATATACCTTTCACGGATATTGATGTAAATTGGTTAAAGCGTTATGAGCTTTATCTTCGTAAACGTGGTAATTCTGATAATACGATTGGAATACGAATGAGAGAATTACGTGCTGTTTATAATAAAGCAATAGAAGATAATGTGGTGAACGAGAAGTATTATCCTTTTGTAAAATTCAAAATATCTCATTATCGTAAGGGTAAATGTAAGAGGGCAATTACTAAGGCTGAAATACATAAAATAATGAATGTTGATTTAATGGAGATAACAACTTATTATAGCCCATTACTTCATTTGACCAAAGACTTATTTTCTTTTAGTTATCTTGGTTGTGGTATGAATATGATTGATATAGCATATTTGAAATATTCAGATATTATAAATAATCGAATATGCTTTGTACGACATAAGACAAAGCAGCCTATTACATTTCAACTTTTGCCTCAAGCCGTACAAATTGTAGATAAATATAGGAAACCGGACTCACAACTGAATGATTATGTTTTCCCAATATTAGACCGTAATTTTCATATTACTGAACAACAGCAATATGATAGGATTAGAAAAGTAATAAAAGGCATGAATAAAGCTCTTAAAAAGATAGGTGCTCATTTGGATATTAGCATTCCGCTGACAACCTATGTTGCGCGTCACTCATTTGCAACAGTATTAAAACGTTCTGGTGTAAACATCGCATTGATAAGCGAATCATTGGGGCATACAAGTTTGTCAACGACACAGTATTATCTTGATAGCTTTGAGAATGAGCAAATAGATGAGGCAATGAAGAATTTACTTTAAAAATAAAATCCCCCCTTGCTAAAGCGTCAGGCAAGAGGGGGAAGTTATTAAGCAGCAATTGGGTATCCTAATGCTGTACCAAGTACTTCTTTCGAGTACACTGCTTCTTTAAGTTCCGTTAAACGGCTTCCGTACACAGTTTCCAAACCTTTTTCGAGGACGATGTTCATTTGCTTCACACCGTCAAAGACGATATGGGTTGCAGCGTCGAACGGTTCTAATTTAAACTTGTTACAGTCCCTTTCAAAACTTTTGCTATCCAAGAGCCTTTCTACCAATCTTCCGTAATCCGCCAAGAAACGGTTTTGGTCATATTCAATAGAGGCTTGGTTCAGAGCGTACTCAATCGCTTTTTTCATTGTGTCAACACCTCGGTTCAGTTGCTTTCGGTAGAGGTTCGCAGCTTTCTCTCTTACAGCGTGAAAGGGTTCTTTCTTCTTGGAAGCTTTACGAGTTATTACTTGTGAATTACCACCGTTTACAACTTCTACACTTTGCTGATTACTAATGCTTTGTAAATTTTCTTTCATGCTTCTTAAATTTTTAATTAGACTTATAATTATCACAGAGCTATTTCTCTTGATATAACTATTGGATGTTCAACAGTTCAAAATCATTAGTTAATTAAAAAAATAATGGCAGACTTCCAATCTATTTTAGCTTGTCCATAAATCAAAACATCTAAAAACTCTGACGCAAGTTTTTCAGTATCTTGATTATGGATTGCAAAAATAAAGAATATAGCCTTAACAGACAAGAATGGTATCTAATAATTTACAGAAAAATGAAGATGTCGGTCTAAAATAGGTGTGAATTATTACCTTCCAAGTCTATAATAGGCTAGAGGATTGAGTTTCAACTCTAAAATAGGGGTAAAATATGATTTTTGAGTCTATATGTAATTTTTCATTTTGTAATGCCGGATTATTCGGCAATTATGTCCTTTATGTGGAGTATACAAGAAAATCTTCAGTAAAAGTTGAGATATAATTCATTTTTCTTCCTATCTGATAGCTTTACAGATAAATTTTCATAATATCTATATTTCTACTTTCAAAAATGTGTGTTACATTTTTTTGCAGATTATAGCTATATAAAAAATATGGAAAGTCAGGAAAATAGTAGTACAGGTATTTATAAAGTATTAATTTTGTGGTCGATGATAGCGTTACAATTTTTTCTGAATAATAGATATGAAAAAACTAGAAATCCAAGAACATGACGGCTTTCTTGATTTAGAAGACCTTCCTCATAATTGTATCTTTAATAAGGTAGTCACAGGTTGTGGCGGAACAACAATTGCTCTTAAAAATGGTGAGAATTATGTGATTGCAGTTCCTACCACAGAATTAATAGAAAACAAGTGTTATCCACCTAAAGATGAGAGTGGAAATAGTATTGTATGGAAGGCTGGAGATAGAAAGGCAGGATTGAGTCCGGTTAGAAATCTTTTCGGATTGTATGGTACATTCACTCCTACATTAAAGAAAAGGTTAAAAGAATATCTTTCTAAAGAAGGAACGAAAAAAATAATGTGTACTTATGATAAGATACCTTCTCTAGTTTCTCTTATTGTCCCCAAAGAGTATAGGTTATTAGTTGACGAATATCATAACCTCTTGAAAATATATTCTTATAGAAAAGAAGCCGTAGAAGGAGTATTGGAACATTTTAATGAGTTTAAATCATATTGTTTTATGTCTGCCACTCCTATTGCTATGGATTTTAAACCGGATGCTTTAAAAGACGTGGAAGAATATATTGCTGATTGGGAGCATATAGAGCCTTTAATGATTCTACCTTATCAGACTAATAAGCCTTATAATCTTGCTGCAAATCTTATTGAAACGTATCGGAGACAGGGATATATCGAAAGAGGTGAACTTAAATCATACGAAGCTTACTTCTTTATAAACAGTGTCACAGATATAAAGAAAATATTGGAACATACTCATCTTACAAATGATGATTGCAGGATTATTTGTGCTGATGAAGCCAAGAACCGCGAGACATTAGGTGAATATCGAATATCTAGTTCTACGGATGCACCAAAGAAATTTAATTTCATAACTTCCAAATCGTTTGAAGGAGTGGATTTTTATTCTGAAACGGGTATCTGTTATGTGGTAAGTAATATTTATAATGAACATACTTTATTAAGTGTTGATATGGATATTCCCCAAATTGCAGGAAGAATAAGAAACACGAATAATCCGTTTAGGAATTTAGTCGTTCATATTTTTAATACAAGACCAAGTGACTACTATAGTGATTATGAAAAGGCAAAAAAGGAGATAGAAGAAGAACTGGAATATGCTAAAGAAAGAGTTACCGCATATAACCAACTTTCGAAAGGAGCAAGAAAGCAACAAAAGTCAGACTTAAGTAAATCCTCATTTCTCAAATATGATGAAAAAAATGATAAGTTTATTGTTAATGATATGGTAGCTAAAGTCGCACTCTATAATTATAGATTAATGGATAGCATATATTGTTCACAGAAAGATTTAGTTGTTGAATATGAGAGGGTGGGTATGTTACATTCCAAAGTGGAATGGGTGCAATTAGATAACAACTTTATAAAGTCTGCTTCTAAGAAGCCTACATTTTTGGAAACATTTCTTTTGTATGCTGATATGAGATATTGTTTGGATATTGAAGCAAAACAGAGCATTGAAAAAGAGTATCCTTTCATAAAAGAAGCTTTGTATAAATTGGAGGTGGAACAGGTGAAAAAGTTAAGAAGTATGAAAGCTGTAAAAGCTGCTCTTGAAGCTTTAAAAAAAGAGAATGTTTGTGCTGATAGTGATATTGGTCAACAACTGAAATCATTATTAACGGTTGGTACATTTATGCCTTCTAAGGAACTGAAGGCGATTGCGCAACAATTTGGAATGAAGAAGTCTACGGACCTAAAAAAATGGGTTGAACTAGAATCTGGAACTCAACGAATCGAGGGAAAGCTAACTAGGGGATATTTGATAAAGAGATTTATTGATTAATTTTAAGCCTTAAAAATAGCCGCAAGCGAGTACACTTACAAATGTGCTCAACTGCGGCTTTTTTGTGTGTGGTATATTATTTCTTCTTGTAAGAGGGTGGCAGCTTTATTTTTGCTAGTCGCTCGTATAGTTCTGCATACTTCTTTTTTAAATAATCTCTGTCTATTTTGATTGTTACCTTGCGATTAACAAAGTGCTCTGTTGTTTCATCTGTAAGGGTGGTACTTGTGTCAGGTGCTATTGGGATTCTTGTTTCAATCATGGGATTTTAAATAAAATGTTTTTCTAATGTGGTTAATCTGTATTCTCTGCTTCTGATAGCCTTGTGTCTGTATCCATACACCGATATGGACTTTATTATCTCTGATTCCGTATTTTAAGGCTAATTCACGCAATTCTTGGAAAGTATATATTTCTGTCATAGTCGAATATGTTAGAAATTTTTCGTAACCACAAGCGGTAGGGCAGACGTCAAATTGCCCTACTTTTTATGGTTATGCTACAAAAATGAAAAAGGTCGCCTAATACTAGTATATAGGCAATCGCAATAAAATCTATCAGACATGGCTTTATCTATGGAAGATTGTGAAAAAGGTAAATTATCGTATTGGTAGTAATTGGGAAATGGAGATAATATGTCCTCAATGCAACACGATAATTCTTCCTTCATGGGATACACAAATTTACGAATAATTGGTGAAGCTAAAAAATGAATGATACTCATTCTTTAAATATTGGTTGTATGGTTGTGCCACATTTTGTAGTGGTTTAAAATAGTTCCATTTGTGGAGAACAGAAAGATATGCGTGTAATAAAGTACAGGTACTTAATATATAATCCCCCCTACCTATAAAAATAGGAGCTTAAATATATATCAGCTTACTTCTCCTATGATTTACTGAATTGAAAGTTATGTGAGCACGTGAACAGTACCCTCTAACACCCCCTTAGGGTAGTTGGAAGAAAAGTGAAATATCTATTCTCCACATAATCAATTTATAAATCATTTAAAATCTTATTCGTTATGAGAAATCTACAAATTATTGGCAATGTGCCACAGGTAAGAAAAGAAAGTAACTTTGGTTTGTATGCAGAAGAAGCAACAGTTATCGAAGAACAGCCAAAAGTAAAGAAAGAGAATCCTCATTTCTTGGAAGCTAATACAATGGAAGTAACAATGCAACATTTGAAAGAAGATTGTATTACACCCGTATTTGCCAAAGATAATGAGCTTACAATTCCTCACCCTGCATTTATTGATACTGTTTATGATGCTGCAAATACGTTTTTCAGTGGTGAAAGTATTGATAAGCCCGATATTCGTGTAAGTCACATTATCAAGGGAAGAATACCAGAGGCAATACATAAACCTGCAAATCAATTATTGGAAACAGATAAAACAATCTACTACGAAAGATGTGCTTTTATTATTCAGATTCCTACGATTTACGAAACGGTGAACGGAAATAAGCTAACTCTTACTATTGGTGGTGTGAGAGCTTATAATCACACTAATCTGTATTCAAAGAAAGGAGCAGAACGATTTAAAGTATTTATAGGCTTTACTTGTAAAGTTTGCACAAATTTGTGTGTATCAACAGACGGTTTTCTTAGTTGCTTGGAAGTTACTAATACCAAAGATTTATATCGGGCAGTATTGGAAATGTTTCAGAGTTATCAACCTGCAAAACATCTACATTTGTTGCAAACACTTGGTAACTCATATCTCACAGAACATCAATTTTGCCAATTACTTGGAAGAATGAGACTTTATCAATCATTACCACAAGGCTATCAAAAAGATATTCCTAAAATGCTTATCACTGATTCGCAAATAAATACAGTTGCAAAAGCGTATATCAATGATAAGAACTTTGGGAGCTTGGGGAATGATATTAGTATGTGGAAATTGTATAATCTATTGACAGGAGCAAATAAGAGCAGTTATATAGATTCATTCTTGGATAGAGCGGTAAATGCAACCGAAATAGCAACGGGAATAAATGCCGCTTTGCATGGAGACACTAAATATAAGTGGTTTATTGATTGATTAAACAGGGGAATATTCAGAAATGGGTGTTCTCCTATTTTATTAATTGTATTGCAATGGATAAAAAGAAAGAAACTATGGTTAGAAAGATTGAATATCTGAAAGAAACAATTTGTCATTGTGAGAATAATCTCCAATATATAAAGAGGTTACAAGCATTGAAATATTGGTTGCTGAAATTAGATGTCTTATTGGATAATTCCAATGATGAGATTTATAGAAAGTATTTTTATTCAGATAAGGGACATTCTTTCTTTGATAGAATCTGTTTATCAATAACAGATTATCAATATGGAAATAAACCGTTCAATTATTAATCTATTTAAAATAAAGAATCATGTTTTATTATAAGATACTTGTTTGGCTCTTTTGGGTGGTATTGTCTTTTATAACAGGTTGTGTTCCGTTAATCCTACTTATTCTTTTAGTTGGCTTATGGGATATTGAGGAAGCGAATAAACCTCGTTAGTGTTCAAAATAGAAATGTGTTCAAATAAATTTGTAAAGGTGGTTTGAACACATTCTTTCATGTTATCAATTTAATCAAAGAATAAAATGAAAACAGCCGTAATATATGCTCGTGTTTCGTCAAGTAATGACAGACAGGATACGAGCAGACAAATAGAGGATTTAAAGAAATATGCTATCTCACAGGATATAGAAATAGTAAATATATTCCAAGAGCATATTTCAGGTGCAAAGAAAATAGAGGAAAGACAGATTTTAGGGGAATGTCTGGAATACTGTAAACTTGAATCTGTGAATATCCTACTTTTATCTGAATTGTCAAGATTGGGAAGAAGTACATTGCAGGTTCTTCGCTCTTTGGATATATTGCATGAATCGAAAGTATCGGTTTACATACAGAACTTGGGCTTATATACTTTGCAACCAAATGGGGAAGTTAATCCAATAGCTTCTATCATGGTGACAGTACTTGCAGAAATGGCAAATATCGAAAGAGGCAATATCCAATATCGTTTGAATAGTGGTAGAGCGAATTATATTGCTAAGGGTGGCAAACTTGGCAGAAAGACAGGTTCAACCAAAACGGATGATAAGAAGAAAGAAGAATACAAAGAAGTCATAGCTTTACTAAGAAAAGGCTATTCAATCAGAAATATAGCTAAGCTACAAAGTATTGGTATTTCCACCGTTCAACGGATAAAAAAACAGTTTATAAAGCTATAAGCATAAAGTATCGGTGGGGTGGAAAATTTCAGAAATCTAGTTTTTATATGGGCAGTCTTGAATTTTTCCACTACCATAGATTTACAAAGCAGAGATTGCTCTCAACTTTTAATAAACAATAGTTCTTGCTATTACAAACGCTTTTCGTAACTTTGTGGCAATTTCAGATACCTAATGTGTTAGGGCTGAAAGGACATATTAGTTAACGAAGAGCGTTTAAGATATTACCTTGTTCAGAAAATCGCCAATTTAATGAACAACTCAAGGTGATAGGCAAGAACGCTCACGTCAATGTTATATACCTATCTTGTTAAGATAGTCTATATATCGTTTGGCGTGGGCTTGTTTATCATTGAGTTGTGGGTGTTTGGCGATACCTCTGAACTGTGATATTCAAGTTCCCACGCTTTTCTTATTGTGTAATACTATCCAAAGGGAACAGGGTAGATAAACGATATATAACTACGAATCAGACATTCAGTACAAATTTCAGCTACTATCTTTTAAGTAGCCAACTCAATTTTTGAGCAGCTTATACTACAAATTAAATTATTAACGAAAAGATTATTTACAGAATATGAAAACATTTAGATTTTTTGCAACTTTATTGGTTATTGCTTTATGTGCAGGTTTTACTTCTTGTAGCGACGATGATGAAGAAGAAAATTCAGTCGAAATTTCTTTGGCTAATCTTCAAGGTACTTGGGATATGATTAAATGTTATGGTTGGGAGTATGATGACAATAATCAAAAGGAGAATTGGACAGAGGATGTCTCTGGAGAATATATCTTCTTTGAAGATACAGACGGCAATGGAGGATATAGTGACGGTAGCCATACTTATTATTTTGCAAGTTCTATTAATGGTAATAAGCTTATTTTGAGAGATTCTGGTTGGTTAGTGGGTAAGTCGATAACGATAACTAAACTGACTAAGACAGAATTACATATTACTGCTACAGATGAGAATTCAGAAGAAAACTATGAGATGATAAAAAGGTAAATCATCCTATCGTGCATAGAAAGAACAGCATTTGAAGAAATTCATTTGCTGTTTTTTGGTATATTTGCACCGCATTTTCTAAGAATTAGTAATATAACGGTTTTATACTCTTATTCTGAACATCCAGTAAAGAGTGTTGATTGTTGAAATTATTGACTGAAGCATATTGAATTATGGATTATTTAGAAAATGTTACTAAAGAAGCAGGTGTTGTATTAACTCGTGAAGAATCAGCCAAATTGTATGGTTTGTGGTTTAGTGAAGATGCTACTCCTGATGCTCTAGTATCTTGGTGTACAAAATGAATTAAACTATACGAGGCTTGGATTGAAAACTGTAAGAGGTTAAGGTCTAAGAATCAAATAGAATTGTTAAAAGATGTACCCAAAGACATTTTGGAGAATTATTTAGCAAATCTAAATGGTGGTACAACCAAGTAATTTGGTGGAGGGATATCTTTGGATGTCCCTTTTTTGTTAATCTCCCATTGTGTGTAATGTATGTTATATATGAGTAGACCTATTAAATTTTCAAAACGATATTGTAAAGTGTTAGGTAGTGTTTGTACTGATAAGCACTATTCTGTATATTTATTTATGTATATTATTATTACGTATGCTTTAGAAAATAATGCGGCTTTTAATACTTTACTAAAGAATAAGAATAAACTATCTGCCATACATTTTATTAGGATGCAGGTGGATTGCTGTTTGGAAGTTTATGCTTGCCTCTTATATAAAGATAAGGAGCGATTCTTCAAATATTTCATGGACGGTAAACCTACTAATAAACTTTGTATCGGTAAACAATATCTTACTGCTGGTTATCTGTGTGGAGAATTGAATAAAAGATATTCCGGAATATCGGAAATATATAAAGAGGGTTGTCGGTGGATTCATCCCAATAAAGTTATATTTAGATATACTTCTCCTCAATGTGACCCCAATAAATCTGATATGTTTTTTATTGGTTATAAGGATAAGCACTACTATGAAGACGGAGAACAGATAAAGGACATATATAAAGATATGCTATTAGTAAATCAGATACTATATGAATTGTTAAAGGAGTTAGCAGAACCGTATAAAGATGTGAGTAATTCTCGGAAATTAAGAATAGGACAATTCTTTAAGTCAAAGAAAAAAATGTCATTCAAACTTTATGAATAGCAGATTTGTTCTAGTAGGGTAGAATCTACCATAATTAATCTTTTCTATTAAAATTTGAAAGTAAAATAGTATCTTTGTAGAGATAAAATTTGTTGAACCATGTTACATTGAATTTGACGCTAGCGCAAACCATAGCGCAAACCGGAGGTAAAAAAGAAAAAGGCACCCAGAAGTGGAAGCCTCCCAAATGCCTTATTCTTATCAAGTAGCGGGACCCGGGATTGAACCGGGGACCTCATGATTATGAATCATGCGCTCTA
>OAWU01000802.1_pt1 | contig 15770 bp, 15 predicted proteins | sample 1477041 | NCBI WGS metagenome assembly OAWU01 (sample SAMEA2580266, study PRJEB22360) | human gut metagenome | biome: human gut; feature: human-associated habitat; material: faeces | place: Denmark | collected 2008/2010
ACCACTTTGTCTAATTCGTCAGATTCTGACCAGACGGTTCAGGCTGTACGCTTACTTTTGTTTGGGGTAATTGGCAAGTTTTCTCAGCATCAGGGATGCTGTCACTGTTCCCTGTTTTATTGAGGTCGCCAGACGTAGCACTTCACACCAGTGAATTTCTATTTCTTTCAGATTAATGCGGGTCGGAGATATCAGAGAATGAAGTGCCGGATATTGATCCGAAGTTCAGGATGATTTATCAGCCAGTTTACTCGCCGTGGGTGAATCATGTCGAACGGTTGTGGCAGGCGCTTCATGAGACAATAATCCGAAATCACCCGTGCCGTTCAATGTGGCAGTTGTTGAAAAGGTTTGTCACTTTATGGATACCGTCAGCCCATTCCCCGGTGGAAAACATGGGCTGGCTAAAGTGTAGCGGCATTAGGATCAGTTATTTAGTATTAAGACTATCACTTATTTAGGTGATATTGGTTGTCTGGAGATTCAGGGGGCCAGTCTACAAAATTATACTTACAGACGGTATGTCTTAAAACTCAAAAACTGACGGCAGTAACAAAAATCTAAGTATGAAAAATAGGGACAAAGTCCCTATTTAAATATAACTTTATATTTATGGATAGACGATATTGTAGTTAAGAGTCGCCTTAAACGAGTTTCCGTTGACTACCTGTTTGGCATTGGCACCCGGAGACTTAATAAGTGAGAAATACAACGGAAAATCTTGTGAAGTAGTATTTGTGATATTAATCACATGGTTTGCGCCATCCTGACCATTGAGATTCATTGCTCTTTTCGTTTGTCCATTAGCTACGCGTATCGCAAGTGCATTCATATTTCCTGAGAAGTTTACATAAGTAGGGTTGGTAGTCGTCGTACCTGACCATCCATTCAGAAGAATTTTAGCCTGACCTGCCGGGCAATTAGATAGTGTGAAATGAACCATATTTTGTTTTAATAGACTACCTGGAGATTTTTCATTAATTTCCTGTGCATTAAAATTACCAAAATCGATATCTTTATTATCCAGTGAAACAGTACAAGTTGGTTGGGTTACCGTCCCTTGGAGGATAAACTTATCTTGAGTAGCACCACTAATATCAGCAGCGGAAACTGAAGTACTTAATAAGCCAGTCAGGAGAACGGCGCAATAAATCTTATTCAATTTAAACATTATGCAATACCCTATAGAGATTAATATTTGGAAACTCACATCGAGTTAACGATCTCTACAATACACTCAAAAAACAACAAGCAGAGATAAAAAAACAACAGAAAAAGATAATTAGAAATATACAAAGAAGATCATGGCGTAAAAGCAATATAAAAATGACATTCCATCATAAACCTCCATCTGATTTTAATTGCACATCAATGAAAGAATATTTAGGCTTTTTTTATTCCTTATGCTGTATTTTGATGTGCAAGCATAATCCTCCCCCCCAACACTCCATTTTACGACAACCACCCCTTTTTCAGGAACACCGTTCATATATAGTTTCTCATCATAACCAATAAATTCTGTTTTCTTAAATCCACGGCCAGTTATTGTAGCCATCGCTCCCAATGGTATTTTTTGAGACTTGTTATTTAACTTAAATAGCACCCTATTTCCTTTAACCGCATTTAGTTCGACATAAGTTAGAGCCCCGTGGGATGGAACTACATATGTATCAGTATTAGTTATATCGATAGCATCTGAAGTAGCTGACAAATTAACTGAAATGTTATTTTTTTGGTATGGAGATAAATCTGTTACAATAGCATTACCAAAATAATCCGTATGAACCCTATTATTGTTAATGACAATATCACTAATTCCATTTGCATCTACTAAAGCATTGCCCCCCTCAAAAGACAGAGGTTGAGAAAATGTTATCCCCTTATCATGTATGGCCACCCCACCTCTAATCCCCATAAATAGACGGTTCATGTCATTATTAACCGAATATGCTCCGTTTATCTGTGAAAACGATGTCTTCCAATTAACACTTGAATTTGTAGTTGCAACTGATTTATTAGATTCATGCGACACCCCCCATGATAACTGTTGTTCTTCTAAAAATCCTGATACACCAGACTGGATTCTTGCGCCCTCGGAAGAGGAAGATATGAAATTATTTGAACTTATGCCATTCCATAAAGGTAATGAAATCATAAAGTTTATTGTTTTATCTGCATCTTTAACTCCCAAAAACTTATTATATCCAAGTGATAATGAACTACTTATTTTTTTGAAGTTAGTACTTATTGATGTTAAGAAACTGTAACTATCATCTCTGTTTTTATAATATGAATATTTATCAAACTGCAGCGAAAAATTTGCGTAATAATCAATAGGTTGCGTTAAGCGCACCCCGAAGTTTCGTTTCGTTTTTTCATATGTATTTGCATTTCCATTGAAAGAATACGCATGCTCCTGAAAGTTAAGGTAATCTTTATCGAAAATGTTCATATGCATAGATAAATTTGCACTTGTTAAATCTATATTCCTTGAATAAGAAAATTCAAACTTATCACCTCGCCCTCGCCCTTCATATTTTCTATCTTCTCTTTCAGAGAAAGTATAATCAACTGAAAAAGCACCTAAGTATGGATGATAGGTTCCTCCACCAAACAAAATTGATTTATATTCATTAGAAATAATTCCACCATGATGTAATGTATTTCCAAACCTTAAACCTTTTGCGATATGATATAGAATAAAATTCGGTTCATAGGTATCTGTACCATATTGATGTCTTAACTTACCTAATGCTAAATAATGATTTGTACGCCCTTCTTTTTGCAGAAAAGGTAGAGATGCATTAGCTTGTGTAAATGTATTTTTTACCCCATCAGAACCATTAACCTCAATAATATAGTCCCCACCAAAATTATAAGGGATATCATCAATTTCGAATACTCCAGCAGGAACTTCCTTTTGAAGAACAATATTTCCGTTTTGTTTAACAGTAACTATTGATGGGCTATGTGCAATACCTCTAATACTCGGGGTGAATTCCGAAAATGAAGAATCAAGCATTGAATCATCAGATGAGAACTTAACTCCCTTGAATGGAAAGTTATCAAAAAGCTCACTATTTATATATGAGTTTCCAATAACAATACGTCCACCTTGGTATTGCTCATAATCCCTTTCGAGATAAACATTCTCATTCCCACTATTTTTATTATTTTTCATCATTGAAGTTTCAGTTCTTAATCTCCAGCGATTGATATTTAATGAACTATCAACTCTCAGAAAATAATTATCTTCATTTTTCTTGTTTAATCTCTGAGAAATTCCTGTGTAATTATAATTTAACAGAAAAGCGGGAATGCCTTGATTCCATGTTACAGGTAAACTCCTCCATTTTCGACGCTCAAGCATAGAATTAGGAAAGTAAAGATGTAACTCCATTTTTTTTTCATTGAAAAGCTCGTAAGAATTATCAATAACGGATGTTAATCCTATTTCACAGACAGTTTCTTCTGATATCGAATTAATTACTCCCCACGATCTTAAATCCCCTTTGTTAAAACAGGCATGAATACCTTTTTGGTCTTTATTTCTTCTAAAGTTTAGACTTTTATTACCAACTTTTTCCCCATTAATGTATATCCACACCTGATAATTTCCTGGAGGAAGTCCATCATTTTTTTCAAAGTACGTTAAATCAATTTCTTTAGCATTTACGCCATCAGATACTCTTAAGAAATCAGGGTTAAATCGATCTAATTCAGACGCCTTACAAATCGAAATTGACATTAAAGATGCAAGAATGAACTTTATGTCACGCCATTTGTTACTTAACATCAATAATTTTCTCCAATGTTACGCCACCGAAATCGTTAATTCTTTGGTAAGTAAGAGTCCTGGGTTTTGTCTTTGTTCTGATTTGGATGTTCCCAAATGGAGACACCATTCCTTCTTTAGCTAAATGAGCATATAAACTTTCTTTGTCAGTTATTAAATTTGCAAATGTAACAAAAAATGGTGATTTGTTTTCAATATTTAAGATACCCTCCTCGTAATTAGCTGATATGAAATCATCTATTGAATTCATATTTGTTTTATTATCTATAGACTCAGGTCGATAGAACATTTTTATAGTGTGCGTAACGGAAAGTGATACCCCCCCAGAAATTTCACTAGATGAAGGTCCATTTTGCCCTCCATTAACAGGGATGGCCATTACATTTATTTTATATATAGACTCTCTGTCAGTCGGCATATCGTTTGATATTTTATTTATTTTTAACTGATATGTTGAGTCGGGTTTTATTTTTAGAAGAGGTGGTGTTATCAGAAACTTAGAATCATCCACTTTATTAGTGTGATAATCAGTAATCCAACTTCTAATTAAATAAACTGACTCTTTTGAGTTATTTTTAACACCTAATCCTTCGCTAGTATTCCCAGATTTAAAAACAGCTCTAGTCGAAGACAATGACACACTATTATTTTTTGTAAACTCAGAATTAGCATAAACATTCAACACAATGCCAAATATCAATAAAAAACATAAAGACACGCTCTTACACATCATAATTCACTCCTTTTACAAAATCTTTTTGCAATTATCATTCCTAAAAAAAAATACACAACACAATCATTCGATATAGTTTTAACAGTTAGAAGATAAATCCTTTCTGTGCTGGATAGTCTTAATTGCATCGTCTATAGCAGCTTGAGAATGAAAATCAACGACAAAAATACTAAATAACTGCTCCTCATGCCGCTACACTTTAGCCAGCCCATGTTTTCCACCGGGGAATGGGCTGACGGTATCCATAAAGTGACAAACCTTTTCAACAACTGCCACATTGAACGGCACGGGTGATTTCGGATTATTGTCTCATGAAGCGCCTGCCACAACCGTTCGACATGATTCACCCACGGCGAGTAAACTGGCTGATAAATCCCCCTGAACTTCGGGTTTGCTTTCAGCCAGCGCAACGTTTCACGGCTTTTGTGGATGATGTAATTATCGACAATGAGCGTAATCGTCTTTGCCCACCGGTATGTCGCCTTCAGATGTTTTAACAGTTTGATAAAGGATGAACCTTTACTGTTTCCACCAATGTAGCTGACTTTACCCGTACCGCTGTGTAGTGCACTGGCAAAATGGGGTTGTACGCCGGAAACGCCGAAATTTCCGATACAGCGAATTTGTTGATTTTTGAAGCATGTTTGGCGGTTGTTGACGAATACGTTTATGGTGCAGTAAGTGAGAATTTCTCCGTACCAGCTATGTGATACGTTACGAGCAGTGATCTTCGCTCTAAACAGCTATTTCTTTGCTGTCTAGCTAACTAACTGGCCAAAAGCCTCAAAACCCCTGAAGACCTCAGCCAGTTTGATCGTCTGCTGAAAAAGATCAGCGTTGAAGCCGCACTCAATGCAGAGATGATGCATCACCTTGATCGATAGGAATTAAAACCCAAAAAGATTAAAAAAACACCACAAAACGGATGTTTCTTCAACACCACTTTTGCTCCATATGAACGGAACCGACGATTAAACTGGATGGTTCTGATTGATTCAGGGTATGAATGGCGGTTTTTTGCTCCGTTTCCCTCAAAATGGATGCAACTTCCCCTCTGCGGCTCTCAGCCGCACCACCGCATCCGGGCCAGCGGCTCATGTATCAGGACCAGCTCTGCCAGACGGTAGCCCGCTTCAGCCCCGTAAAACGCATCTTACTCCCGCACAGCACGCACTTCAGCGGGTCAATCTTCAGTAACCTCTGGTACATCTCTCTCCAGGTTATTTGCATCGCCGTTTTTCTCACTGTCTCCGTTATGATGTACACCACTTCTTCCAGTAACCGCCGTTTCGCCGGACTCAAAAAACCGTAGTACCTCACCATACGGAACTCCTTATCCGCCACATGCCAGGAAAACCTTTCCATGAACTCATCTCCACTCATCAACAGGTATTCTTCCCGTTTTGTACGGTGACTGTTATAACGCAGACCGATTTCATCCTGACCGGCATAATGCTCCAGACGACTCATCGGCACCGGTGGCTTTTTCAGGTAAGAGCCAAAGTACACCGCCACATGGGTGGCATTATCCATCACCCGGGATACGTTGACATTCCAGCCACGGCGGTAATGCGTGTCCAGGAAGCTATTCCATTCCCGTTTACTGCTTCCTTCTGCTGCCAGCGCATCCGGCATCACCAAGTCAGGGGATTTCCGTGACAGCAACCGTGTTATCCGGTAGCGCCACATGCTCATCACCTTACGGGCGTAAAAATGAAGGTTTTTCCTGGTGTAGCCCGATGTCACACCACCGGCAGTTGTCGATAAATGGATATGCGGATGCCACTGCTGGTCACACCCCCATGTGTGGATCACCGTGAATATCCCCAGCTCCACATCTGCCTGACGGCAGATTTCCAGAATCACATCCGCTGCAATGCGGCTCATATCTGCCAGTAACCACCGGTTGCAGAACACCAGGGACCAGTACTGGCAGGGAAGTGTGAACACAATATGCTGCCACGGGCAGTCGGGGACCAGACTCAGCAGATACTGTATCCACTGTGCCCCCACTTTCACTCCGCAGTGCGGACAGGAGCGGCTTTTACACCGGAAGCAGGCTTTTTTTGTGTGGCAACAGTCCACACCACTGCGTGTAGCCCATCAGTGTGGTCCCGCAGGCCATGATTTTTGTCACTGATTCAATTACCACTGGACGGACTGAGCCTTCCGGTTGTTTCTCCAGCCAGTTAAGCCAGCGGTTTCCCTGCTGAAAAATATCGGCAAAACGGGGAAGCATGAATTACGCAGGGGGAAGATGTGAGGTGCCGCACTGCGGACAGATAAAGGGATGTCTTGTGCACACGGACAGAAAATTTTTCCAGGACATGGGGAGCATGGTGACATTACCGTCGGGCTCACCAACTATCCATACTGTTGTTTCATAATTCCCGGAGGCATCTTCTTCAAACAGGTATGGAATATCTTTCTCCATACAGTAATCGGCAGCGCTGGCGAAGTCGGGAAAAAACAGTCCGGCTTCATTATCTGTTCCTCCGGTGCAGGGGACCACCCGCCATCGCAACAGGGGGGCTGAGCGGGTGGATTGTTTGCGGGATTTTTGTTTGCGAGGTTTAGCTGAACGGGCCATATAACCACCTGAAAGACAATGATATTGCCTGTTTTTATAACGGTAATCTCAGACCATGACAAGCCGCAGTCGTCAGGCTGCCTATTCGGATACGAAAAAAATCAGCCCAAACCGGGAACCAACTCCCGCAACGGCGATGAATAAACACTTGTTCAGCGATATTATTAATGACTGGCGGCAGGACTATAACAAGTCCTGTCCTCATTCATCGCTAAATTTTCTGACACCGGTAGAATTTGCAGCAGGCTGGAGATATGGAGGATTAGAAGGTAAACAAACCGACATGACTAACTGATTGCTGGTGACAGGCCACAACACCTGCCAATGAGATAAATTCATTGTGTGTTATTAATGTATCTTTTATTGTTATTGATTTTTTTTTGCGATTAATAAAATATAATTTAGAATATTGCATGGAAATATAATATTGTGTATTTTGGAGCACTAAAAACACATCCAACTAATGTTGTGACATATAAAAGTCATTGAGGTGATTCTTATCTCTTGTTTGGTTGTTTCTAAGCGAGAGTAAATGTCAAAAATATTCTTGTGGGTAATAGGTAAGTAAACATAACCTTTTGATAATTAGGGGGTGACTGCTTTTTTATGAAACGTTACTTAGGAAACGCGTTTATCATCGATAGAAAAAAGTATTGTATAATATACATCTTCTCCTTTGCTTAGTCAATCAATGTGGAGTTTCCAGTAGGGATATGGAGAATACGACATCTTCTATGATTATTTGGTTTCATCATTGATTTTAAAATTAATTTTCATTTCAATGTTTTATTAAGAAAAGAAGAACGAACGGGGGGATTATCAACATAATAAATCATTAATAAATATTGGTTATTCCTATATACATACTTGCGATATGCAACTATTGTGCGCCCATATTGTCATGAGTAAGTTTACTGTCATCTTATATAAACACATCGGCTATGCATGAGATAAAAGTGAAAAATTCAGTCTCTGATGTTATTGAAAACAAAAGAACGAATGTTATTTATTTGAAAAAAATTCGCTTTTGCAATTGTGTTTTAATATATTTAAAAAACGCAACAGGTAAAATACAACAAAATGGCGAGATAAGTAAAATAATACCTATGAATTCTTTTATTTATATAGAAAAAAATTCTTCATTAAGTGTTAAGTTGAATAACACTGGGGGAACAGTATCTTATGAAATTTATCATATTGATAGTGGCATGTTAAAAAATGTGTACAAAGTAATAAAGCCTCTATTTGATGAAGTTAAATCTTATCCTGCTTGCGCTCAGAAAATATTCATTCATGAAGCGCAGCAAGTTGAAATTGATGTTTTCAAGCTATTGGTATCATCAAAAGATAGCAATATCCGTCAAATATATAAAGTTGCTTACATTCTTTCTAAATTTCCCAACATTGATAAACTTATGCTTTCTATCGAAAAGTCTATTAAAATAAGTTTTACAGAAAAAGTGAAAAACATTATTGAAACAGACATGTCAAAACAATGGCGTCTTTGTCATCTCAGTGACAAATTATTTATGTCGGAGGTAAATATAAGAAAAAAACTAGAAAAAGAAAACATCACATTTAATAATTTACTACTTGATTTAAGGATGAACTTTTCCGCCAGACTTCTCAATACTACCGAAATGCATGTTAGCAACATAGCCAAGAAATCAGGTTATTCTAATGTATCTTATTTTATAAAGGTTTTTAAAGACTACTTCGGGGTTACTCCAAGACAATATAATCTCAAAATCCGTGGGAGAACGATGTGCCCGTAGTGTTTCTTATCAACATCTGAGTAAATTCATATCACTAGATTTATTACTAGTAAGCGTTAACGGAGTGCCGTATTGACGCTTATTTATTGGTGAGTACTACATTCCATGGCAGGAGTTCGTCAACACGGTTGGAAGGCCATTCCGGCAGTATACTCAGGATATGGCGCAGATACGCTTCCGGATCTATACCGTTCAGTCGGCAGGTGCCGATCAGTCCGTACAACAGTGCTCCACGCTCGCCACCGTGATCGCTGCCGAAGAACACATAGATGGTATGACCTTTATATACTCACTATAGCATTGGTGGGATATTCCAGAGGAGGTCATTATGCATTCGGAAAATATTGCAGCTTACATCGGGCTGGATGTACATAAAGAAACGTTGGCGGTTGCTATTGCTGCACCTGAACGGCTTGGCGAAGTTCGTTATTATGGTACGATTAACAACGAAGCCCAGGCTGTACGTCGATTATTTCAGAAATTGCAGGGACTTTACGGAAACATTCTTTCCTGCTATGAGGCTGGCCCCTGTGGTTTTGGGCTATATCATCAACTCACAGCGATGAATATAAAATGCCAGGTTATTGCCCCTTCCCGGATACCAAAATCACCGACAGACAGAATCAAAAATGATCATCGGGACGCAATTTCTCTTGCCAGGTTACTGCGGGCTGGTGAACTTACCCCTGTCTGGATCCCTGACCTGACTCATGAAGCTATGCGGGATCTAATCAGAGCCCGTGCAGCAGCTAAACGAGACAGCAGAGTTGCCCGACAGCGAATTCTGAGCATGCTATTGCGAACAGACAAACGTTATGCAGGGAAGCACTGGACCGGCAAACATCGAACCTGGTTAGCCAATCAATCATTTAGTCAGCCATCTCAACAGATTGCTTTTCAACACTATTGTCAGAGTCTGGAGCAGATTGAAGATCGCATACTTCAACTCGACCAGGAAATATCCCGCCTGTTACCTGAGTGGTCTCTGTGCAATCTGGTCTGCCAGTTACAGGCCCTTAAAGGTGTTGGTCAGCTAACCGCAATAACCCTGGTTGCTGAACTGGGTGATTTTTCACGATTTTCCAGTCCCAAACAACTCATGGCTTTTCTGGGACTGGTTCCAGGGGAATATTCCAGTGGAAACAGCATTCGTCCCAGGGGAATAACAAAAGTTGGAAACAGCGAACTGAGACGTCTGCTTTACGAAGCCGCCTGGTCTTATCGTACACCTGCAAAAGTTGGAGCATGGCTTATATATTACCGACCGGACTCTGTAACACAATATTCCAAAGATATTGCATGGAAAGCTCAACAACGATTGTGTTCTCGTTACCGAACTCTGACAGCAAAAGGGAAAAAATCACAAGTAGCCATTACGGCGGTGGCTCGTGAGTTGACTGGATTTATGTGGGATATTGCACTTGCTGCCCAATCATCATTCAGTCAGCAGAAGCAAAATTAAACCCTGAAGCAGTCAGACACGGAATGAGTGATCCTCGTAAAAGAATTCAGGAGGTCAGAATGCGCCAATACCTGCATATAGAAAGAGGCCAGCTCACTGCGTAAATCGTCATGGGGCTAAAATCCCCGAATAAGAGTTTGTAAAATCCAAGATACAGTCTGACTGTTTCAGGTTCTTTAATCCGCGATATAACGAAGCTCCCGGAGCTGCGTAAGGTCTTTTTGGGCTCAATATTTGACAAAGGCCATAAGAGTTTTTCTTTCCGAGACAGACTGCACAAAGGGCTTTTTCTGCTGCATTATTATCTACCTCAGCCAGGCCATCATCACAGAAGTTGCACAACGCAGCCCAGTGCTTCCTGATATACCGGAACGCATCTCCCAGACGACATTTCTTCGATAACGTGTGTTCTTTCTCCTGCATCAGCTTATACAGGGAAGTCAGGAGCGGTCTACTCTGCATTTGCCTGACCGCCAGGCGTTCAGACACCGGTAACCCACGTATATCGTGCTCGATGGCGTACAGTTCACCGATTAGTTTCAGTGCTTCTTCCGCCGTCGCGCTTTTAGTACTGATATATACATCGTGGATTTTGCGTCGCGCATGAGCCCAGCATCCTGCTTCCGTCAACGCGCCGCCTTCACGTTCGGCACTGAACAGCCGATCGTAACCATTAAACGCATCTGCCTGCAGGATACCCCGGAAGGGACGAAGGTGCTGCTCCGGATGTTTACCCTGATGATCCGGTGAGTAGGCGAACCAGACCGCCGGAGGCTCTGGCGAACCGGCATTCCTGTCATCCCGGACATACGTCCAGATATATCCTGTTTTCGCCTTCTTCCTGCCCGGCGCCAGTACCTTTACCGGTGTGTCGTCAGTGTGAAGCTTGAAGGTATTCATCACGTAACGGTACAGGGCATCATTCAGTGGCGTCATTAACTGGCAGCACTCGTCAACCCAGTTGGAGAGTAATGCACGGCTCAGTTCGACGCCCTGGCGGGCAAAGATTTCACTCTGACGATACAATGGCAGGTGTTCGCAGTATTTTCCCGTTAACACGCGGGCAAGTAACCCCGGGCCCGCGACACCACGCTCTATCGGACGGGACGGTGCTTCAACGATGCAGTCACATTTTGTACAGGCTTTTTTTACCCGTTCTGTGCGGATCACTTTCAGGGCTCTTCCGCAACCTGGGTGGAGATTTTCATGCCAGTGGACTCATTACCCTCTGCCTGAGTAGTTCAAATCCTGCTCGACCATACATCTGGCGTTTCAGCATCTTCAGGCGATTTACATGACCTTCGACAACACCATTACTCCAGCGACTACTGATTGCCTCACATATAGCTGCAGCATCAGCTTCCATCCCCGCCGCCACGCGCCGAAATTCTGCTGAACCGCTTTCGTGGACTCGAGTGAACCAACTGCTTAGCTGTGATTTATTTTGGGTTTTCAGAATACGGTAGAACTCGAGTGCCAGTTGCTGCGCTATTTTCAGCTCAGGTTCTTTTTCACACATCAGACTAATAAATCGGGAAGCATAATTTTCTTCATCCCTGGTTATTCTCCAGGGCATCAACCAGCGGCTTACCCGGGACACTGAAGGAAGTCTGACGGCAGTAGTAACCGGTGGGTTCCAGCCTTTACGCCATTTGGCAACCGCATCCCTGACGATGGTTTCACTGACTGTAAATCCCATAAGCGCTAACTTAAGGGTTGAACCATCTGAAGAATGCGACGCCTCGGTGCCTCGTTAAGACGATGCCTCGCGTTCTTCAATTGCGTTTTGTAGGCTGTCAGGGATACTGTCCCACGAATGGCCACCTGTAAGCTCCAGATGACCATTTTTGTTATTCTCCACAACGAGTTAGTTCTTCTTTTCGGATCCGGCACTTCTGGGGGGGAAATCCAGCGATGGCTGGATTATGTCGTCAATTAAAAATGCGGCGAGTAGATTAGCAAATATCCACGCTTTCGCGAGTTCAGGTTCCTTTGCACGCAAAGCATCCAGGTGCAGCAAACTTTTGAGCCGCTTAAAAGCCAGTTCAATTTGCCATCGCAGACGGTAACAATCAGCCACTTGCTCTGCTGAATATTCATCTTCCGGTAATGATGTTAGCAATAGCACATGGCCCGCTGCTTCCAGCGTTTCCGCCTGAACTACTCGTCCTTTTCGACGATTCTCGCTGAGCAGTCGGGTTTTACTGATTAATGCTTTTTCGGGAGGAAGTGATACGGCAATGAGACGTGCCGGAAAGGGAGCTCCGGCTTTTTTATTACCTGAATTGCCTATCATTACAGTGGTTTCACCGTTCTTACCGCAATCCAGCCCGCGCAGAAAACCCATCATGTCAAAGCGCATTCCTTCTGCAGTTAACCAGCGCAATCCTCGCCAGTGAACCCGGACGATATAATCAGCTTCTCCAAAAGCAAGTGAGCGGATACATTCGGGACGCGAACCGAATCCCCGGTCAGCAATGCGTATCTCGTCTGCCGTTTGCGCAAATCGGTCCAGCCGTTCAGCGTCTCTGCTGTCGGTTAGCTCAAAATCAGTGAACTGACAGGTATGAGGATCATATCCCATATGTAGTCGCCATTCAGCGCTGCCGCCCCCGGGCGCACTGATTGCTGTTCCATCGACAAGACGCAATCTCTTTCCGCTTGTACAACCCGTAACTGCGGCGCGTACAGCAAGTGTTTGTGCGGCAAGTATGCCAAACCAGTCGGCGGCATTCCGCAGCCGCTTCAGGAGAGCCACGTCAGATAATGTTGCAACGTCATGGAGCTGAGCCCATGCAGTGACTTCACGTAATGACATCCCCCCGGGGCCGTAAGCCAGCCCCAGACGTAGCAGAGTTGCAGCATCACGAATTTCGCGGCGGCGGGTTAGAGCCCCGGCATTACGTGCCGAAGTATCCAGTTCTTCGGGCTTACCAATATGGGCCAGAATTGCTGACCAGTTATCGTGAGAGTAATTCATCGGCACGTTAAATCATATCAGGCGTAATACCACAACCCTTAAGTTAGCGCTTATGCTGTAAATCCCCGGGCCACCATTTCCCGCCATATCCGGCTAGCGTTATAATTACCACTTTCTCGTTGCTCTTTTAACCACTCCCTCCATGGGGCCAGAAGCCCTAGCTTTGGAGGCCGGGTTGACATTTCAGGGAATGTTCCTGAACGCCCCCAGCGACTGACTGTCACACGCGACAGGCCTGTAATACGGGATATTTCCCTGAAACTACATCCCTTGTTATGCAGGGCCATAACCTCTGTCCAACGCTGATGCCGTTTTTTGCGGGTTTGTTGTTTTAGGCGTTCCGAACGACGGAGCGATGCTGCAGGCACAGATGGTTCTGGATCAGGTGATTTCTTTGGTGACAACTCACTGGCAACAAGACGTATCAGAGGTATATGTCTGTACATCATTCGTTCAGGCGCATCGCCAATATTTTTTAGCAGATGCCATCGATCGGCCACCTGTCTGGCCTGAGGTGCACCTTCACGTGCTGCTGTCGCATAGACTCCACTGCGATCACGCGAGACAATCTGTATTTCCGGATATTTTCTGAACCAGGTCGCCAGCGTACGCTGATCACGGCCGGGAAGCAGGACGAGGGGACGGTGAGTATCAAGATTGACGATTAACGTACCGTAACGGTGGCCCCGATGCCACGCCCACTCATCAATACCGACATGAGGCGCGCCTGACTGTTTCGTCTCCGGGGTATTGATAACCCTGCGAAGGAGAGTATCAGCACTGCAACGGAGACCCACTGCCGTTGCTACCCGTTTCCCGGCCTCACCTCCGGCGATTAATCCCAGTTGACGTTGTAAATTTTGTAACGCCAGTGAAGACTGTTGGTGTGAACCGGCGAAGGGAGCAAGCGACTCGGCAAAAATTTTACGTGAACAAGCCGGGTTACGGCAGTACCAGTGGCGGACGGAAAATACAAGCCATAGCGTATGTCCTGAGCAGGGTAGATGCTGTATCCGGCGCCGACGACAACTATGAACAGAGTCGCTACGCTTAAAGCATTCAGGACATTGTGCTGTGTTGCGTTTTCCGTGGAGATGGAGGGTTATACCGTCAGAGCTAATAATTTGTCGACTGCATCGCCATCCGCAAGGTAACTGTAGAAGTGTCTTAAGAGAGTGCATTGAGTTGCCCATGACTTAAAACAGCTTAGATCTTTGTTCACCAGAAAGTTTCATCCATTTTCTTCCACCCAAGTTGCGGAAGAATCACTATTGCACCGTTCGTGACACGTATGGTTATCGTCGGGTATGGGCGCTGCTTCGCAGACAGGCCGAACTTGATGGTATGCCTGCGATCAATGCCAAACGTGTTTACCGGATCATGCGCCAGAATGCGCTGTTGCTTGAGCGAAAACCCGCTGTACCGCCATCGAAGCGGGCATATACTGGCAAAGTGGCCGTGAAAGAAAGCAATCAACGATGGTGCTCTGACGGGTTCGAGTTCCGCTGTGATAACGGAGAAAAACTGCGAGTCACGTTCGCGCTGGACTGCTGTGACCGTGAGGCACTGTACTGGGCGGTCACTACGGGCGGCTTCGACAGTGAAACAGTACAGGACGTCATGCCAGGAGCGGTGGAACGCCGCTTCGGCAACGAGCTTCCGGCGTCTCCAGTAGAGTGGCTGACGGATAATGGTTCATGCTACCGGGCTAATGAAACACGGCAGTTTGCCCGGATGTTGGGGCTTGAACCGAAGAACACGGCGGTGCGGAGTCCGGAGAGTAACGGCATAGCAGAGAGCTTCGTGAAAACGATAAAGCGTGACTACATCAGTGTCATGCCCAAACCAGACGGGTTAACGGCAGCAAAGAACCTTGCAGAGGCGTTCGAGCATTATAACGAATGGCATCCGCATAGTGCACTGGGTTATCGCTCGCCACGGGAATATCTACGGCAGCAGGCCAGTAATGGGTTAAGTGATAACAGGTGTCTGGAAATATAGGGGCAAATCCATTACCAATTCTTGTCTAATGGCTACATACGGCGGTCGGTTTACGCTTACTATTACTACGTAAGATAGCAATAAAATGGTAAAGGTTATGATGAATGACTATTTTCTATTTCTAGACGTATAGGAAATTGAAAAACTAAGTATTAGACGACAATAACTCAGTCCGCGCCTTATGCCATATGCGACTCTTCGGTTTTCATATCACCCCGGTATGTTTCTCTCTCCGCGTGGTCGATTTTTATACCGCAACAGGCTGTTTTTTATACCTTCCCCGGATTGCAGGCGCACCTCTCCTGCATCATGTTGAAGGGTGTAAGCAGTGTGAACCGCCCCAGGTTTCCTGGAGAGTATTTTATCTGTGAACTCAGGCTGCCAGATCATCGTTTCCGATGGAAGCATAATAAGCTTTTTCTGCTTCTGCCGG
>OAWU01000814.1_pt1 | contig 15493 bp, 11 predicted proteins | sample 1477041 | NCBI WGS metagenome assembly OAWU01 (sample SAMEA2580266, study PRJEB22360) | human gut metagenome | biome: human gut; feature: human-associated habitat; material: faeces | place: Denmark | collected 2008/2010
CATCAGTCTGAAAAGCAGATTCGCTCACGGACGATTCACAAATGGCTGGCATCGCCTACTACTGCCGGTTCTGCCCCGGGCATCGGGAATCCCATTCCCGCGGATGTACTGGTGGTGGATGAGGCTTCTATGGTGGATATTCATCTGGCAGTTCGCCTGATGCGGGCGGTTTCACCCGAAGCGCGTGTCATTCTTTTGGGTGACAAGCACCAACTCGCTGCAGTAGGGCCTGGGGCTGTATTCGCGGAGATTTCTGACGGCAAGGGAGCCCTTGCGCGCATGGGGGCAGTCGTAGAGCTGGTGAAGAGCTGGCGCTTTGGGAAAGACACCCCCATCGGCCAGCTGGCAGCGGCGATTAATCATCAGGGAGCCAATGCAGGGCTGCCGGAAGCGGAGGTTTTTCAGAACGTGCTGGCCGCTTTTGCCTCGGCAGGAGCTAATGCCGATAAATCTTTGCAGAGTGCTTCACTTCATACTGCAGGACTAATGGAATTACAGAAGGGAGTGTTCACTTCAAAAGCAACTGACGAACAAAAGCGTGAGCGCGAAATCTTCAGCCGCACAGGGCTCACTGCACCGGTGCGCAGTTGGCTGAACCGTGAGCTCGAAGGCTATGCCAGCGTTTTGTCGGAATGTCGAGCAGCGTATCTGGCGGGCACAACGAAGGAGCAGTGGGAAAGCCTGCGCCAAAAGCTTTGGCTTTGTCTCTCGGGCTTTCGTGCGCTTGCTGCGCAGCGGCATGGTGCAATGAGCGTGCAGGCCGTGAATGATTATGCAGATCAGCGCATACGAAGTGTCTGGCCGCTTTCTGAAGGGGCATTCGGCGGGGGACACTATCCGGGCGAGGTGATTATTGTGCGGCGCAACGATGAGGGGTTAGGCGTTCATAACGGCGACGTCGGCATCGTGCTGCCTAAATTGCTCGAACTCGATACGCCGACGTCTGACTTAGAAGATTCGTCTGCTGTTGTCGGGGATGAGGATGCGGGGGATTCGCCTGAGCGTCAAGATCGGCCGGATCGTCAGGGACCGGCAGTGAGTTTCACGGTCTATTTCGGCGATACGAATCTGGAACTCCCGGTTGCGCTCCTGCCGCAGTTTGACGTTGCCTGGGCGATGACGATTCATCAATCCCAAGGCTCGGAATTCGAGCGCGTAGCGGTGCTTTTGCCGGTGAAGCGCACGTCTGAACTTGCAACCCGAGAGCTCCTTTATACGGCTGTTACCCGCACTAAGCGAACGGTAGATGTTTTTGGGTCTGAAGCGGTCCTTCGCCGCGCTGTGGAAAAACCGACCGTCCGTGACGGGAGTCTCGGAAGACGGCTGGAGCTTTTTTGCGAAATGCAGTAATTAACTCAGTTTGGCTTCAAGGTTCACAGTTCGGTACGAATGAAGGTGAGAAGATTTGGCGCGGAAAGTGACAGATTTCGATCTAAAAAATTAAATAGTTAACGCAAAGTGCTCCATCTGGCGTTTTTTTGCGGATGTATTCGTTATAGGCACTAATCTAAAATGTGTAATTAACCATAGAACTGAGGAAATTCCTGACGTAATTTATCAAGTGTCTTTTGTTCACATTCCGCCAGCCAGTCAAAAAGAATACGTACCCGTCTTTTTTCATAGGCTTCCTGTGTCGCATAAATAAAGCAGGAAGCAGGTGGGCAGCGCCATCCCTCAAGGATCGTTTTTAGCTGACCAGATCGGAGTGCCTCAACAGCATGAAAGAGCGGGAGGTCCGGAACAATGCCCGCACCAAGCACAGCGGCCGTTCGTACGGCCATTAAATTTTTGAAGGACATTGAGCTCTTCCATCGAAGCGGATAAGCAATCCCATCACGGATAAGTTCTTGAGTTGCTACTCGAGTTGGAGAATTGATGAGGATGCCGATGTGGTTCACGCATTCGCTCGGATGGTGCGGTGCACCAAACCGCTCAAGATAGAGGGGTGACGCACAGCAGAGAAAAGGCATTTCACCAAGATATCGAGCAACGAGTCCATCGATTGGGCGATTCGGCCCATAGCCCGCAGCCAGATGTATCGGAGGGGTATCCGCTAAATGAAAAATCTCGGGAATCTGCTTGGTGAGATCATGCAGCTCAAGTGTGATATCCGGATAGGTTTTTCGAAATTCAATGAGATGCGGCGTGATTTCAATGGAGCTGATGCCTGAGTGCGAAGCTAAACGAATTGTGCCGGACAGGGCATTTTGATCTCCCTTTAGATCCTGGATCATCAATTCATGGACATTCAGAAGTTTTATAGCCTTATCGTACGCTCGAGCTCCCAATTCCGTAAGTTTTAAATGTCTCCCTTCACGCAGAAAAATGGGAGCCCCTATTTCTGTCTCGATTGCCTTGAGCGCACGGCTCACGGTACTTGGTTCGCATTCAAGTACATCGCAGGCAGCATTCACGCCTCCAGCTTGAACGACTTCGCAGAAGATTCGCCAAACATTCAAGTCGTCAGTTCTGGCCATCAGTTGTCTCCGTCAAAAGAACTGGGTTTAACCCTTGATCGTTGCGATATACGCAATGATTGGGCGCTATCTGCACAACTATAAAAATATTGATATTTCAATATTAACGAGTTTGCTGTGAGGGTTTATATCGTTAATTATTGCTTGAAACGCAATGAATAGTAGTTGTTTGTTGCCTTTCTTTGTTGGTGTGAACGCTTCAAACTACACCTTCAGGATGAGACCTCCTCCGATCAGCCTCTCCCCCAGAAGTTCATAAACAACCTTCTTCAGTGTTTTAAAACCCAAGGACCCCGATCATGACTTGGCAAATCTGGCTAGCGATAGCGTCCATTGTTTTCATTGTTTTCGGACTTGTTAAGCGTCTCGAGACACGCATGCTTCTCATCGTTGCAGGCTTTATTCTTTGCTGCGCTTCGGGAGCGCCCATGAAAGCTTTCGGAGCTTTCGTCAAAGGAATGACGAACATCACGCTCGTCCCTGCTATTTGCTCGGCAATGGGCTTTGCGTTTGCTGTTCAGGCCTCTAAATGTGATCAGCACCTCGTTGCTGCAGTAGCCGCTCCGCTCAAAAAGCTTGGCGGACTGCTGATTCCTGCGGCCACGATTCTGACGTTCCTCATCAATATTGCGATCATGTCGGCAGCGGGCACAGCTGCAACGGCTGGCGCGACTTTTATTCCGCTTTTATTGCGTGCCGGCATCCGACCGGCGGCAGCGGCCGTGGGGGGCGGCACAATGGTTGGTTTGCTGCTTAATCCCGGATGTGCGCATGACATCTACGTCGCTAAGATGGCCGAGATGGATCTTATGGCCTTCATTATCTGGGCTGCTCCCTACATCGTCGGTCTCGTTCTGCTTTCGGTGATTGTCAACTCCGCCATTATGATCGTGAAGAATAAGGACCATCTTGCGGGTGCAGAAGCAAAAGATGCGGCTGCCGGTCAGCAAGAATCCGCCTTCAAAGTCCAGCCGCTCAAGGCTGTGGCTCCTCTGGTCCCTCTGATCGTCCTCTTGGTCGCCTCTATTAGTTTCCCAAAGGCGGGTATCGATGTGGTTGCTGCCATGCTGATCGGTCTCGTTTTTATCTCCGCCGTAACGCTTATGAATCCAGGCGAAATCTCCAAGGCGTTTTTCAAGGGATGCGGCACGGGATACGCTCAAGTCATCGGCCTCATTGTTGCTGCAGGCGTTTTTGCTGCGGGGCTGCAGGCTACGGGGGCCGTAACTGCCTTCATCGAGTTTCTCAAGGGGTCGAATGAATTCGCGCGTTGGGGGGCTGCTTTTGGACCTTTCTTGATGGCGCTCGGTACGGGGTCTGGTGAGGCGGCAATTTGGGCTTTTAACCAGTCGATCACGCCCGAAGCGGCTCACTTCGGCATGCAGTCTCATTCTCTCGGTCTGCTGGCGATCCTTGCGGGTCAATTCGGCCGCACAGCAAGTCCGCTCGCCGGAGCCATCATCATCGTGGCCGGTATGGCCAGTGCAGATCCTTTGGCTGTCGCCAAGCGATTGATCCCAGGAATGCTTGTAGCGCTCATTGCGTCTGCCTTCATTCTGGTCTGATTGAGAACATTTTTGATAGGAGACGTCATCATGCATGACATTCTTCTGCGCAATGCTCTAATCGCCGATCCGGAGGCTGACTCTCTAAGGACGGGGGACGTTGCCGTCGAAGGCGGCTGCATCGTTGAAGCCATTGGCTCAGCCTGCACGACCATCGACTGCAGCGGTCTGGTTCTTCAGCCCGGCATCATCGACACGCATGTGCATCTTGGTATTAATCCCTTGAGCTACGGCATGGTCGCACGAGCAGGCGTCACAACTGCGCTCGATATGTCTGGACCCATTGAGAAACTTCTCGATGAATTCAGCTGCGCAAATGTAGGCATCAACGTTGCTGCCCTCAATGCGATTCTTCCTGGCCGAAATATCTCTGGAAACAATCCTGACCGAGAGCAACTGAGGAACTGCATCAATCTTTCACGCCGCAGCGGTGCGCTCGGTGTCAAGCTTCTGGGCGGACACTTTCCGCTCACGCCTGAGGCCTCGCACCGCATGGTGGAAACGGCTGATGATTCCCACTGCTATATGGCTTGGCATGTGGGTACTACAGAGAAAGGTTCCGATATTGAGGGATTGCTGGAAGCGGCGGAAATCGCTGCGGGTCATCCGCTGCATCTGCCGCACGTCAACGCGTACTGTCGGGGGCGCGTCAGGCCAGTGCTTGAGGAATGCTCCATTGCCGAGAAAGTTATTCTCGAACATCCCGAATTTACGACAGAGAGCTACCTCTCAGCGAGAAATGGGGCACCGCTTGACTGTGATGCTGCCGGCAAACCGCGCTCAGCCATTACTGCCGGAACATTGACTCGCTTTGGTTTTGAATCTTCAGCATCCGGCATAGAAGCTGCGATTCGGGCTGGGCGGCTTGCAGTGCTCTTTCCCAATCAGAGCGAAATCACATTGCTTACGGGTACCGATGCAGTCGCTTACCTGAGGGCTCATCGTGAACATTGCGACGGGTCGTTTGACGGTGTCAACCCGCTTGAATCCCGCGTCTTTTTCGCCTCACAAAAACGTCCGGACAGGACTTTCCTCGTGGATGCCATCAGTACTGACGGCGGGGGCATTCCGCGCAATGTCATCCTTCAAAACGGTCTGTCTCTTGTTGAATTAGGCGCACTGACAACGATTGAATTCGCCCGCAAAACTTCCTTGCTGCCTGCACAAATGCTCGGTCTCAAAAATAAAGGAAGGCTGCTTGCCGGCATGGATGCCGATCTGACCATTTATGACCCGACTAGCCATCAGGCCGTCTACACGATTGTTAATGGTCGATTTGTTCTCTTAAATCGTGTTCTGCAGACGGGCACTGGAACACTGCTCACGACATACGAAGGAACTCAAGCAGCTCAAAACCGCGGTCTTAAAACGCAGGTTGTTTCCGGCATTGTCCCGCTCCTTCATCGATCCCTTTAAGTTTTCTCACCTCAAACAGATTTCAAAATCATGAAAAATCATCGTATCCAACGCGTGCTCATCGCTGCGTTCTGCAGCACCGTTTTCTCGGCCTCTGCCAGCGATATTCAGATGTTCGGTTTTTTTGATCAGGGGCTTGCTTACCTTCATGAAGATCTCAATGCCGGCATGGGCGGGCCTGCAGGGCAAAGCATTAATGCTCCTCAATATGTGGATAAGGATGGGTACGTTGCTGAAGCACAAACGAAACGCAGCTTCACGCAAGGTTCAGGGAATGTGTCAACGTGGGGCATCAAGGGGTCCGAACAAATCAACGCCGATGTACGAGTGCTTTTTCACCTTGAATCCGGTTTCCTGGCAGACGATGGCACACTTTACGGCGGTTCCGTAAAGCCCTTGTTTGAACGCGAATCGAGCATTGGGGTTGAGTCAAAGACTTGGGGGCTCGTTAAATTTGGCCGTATGCCGGCACTCTCTACCGGTTCAGGCACAACTGGCATTCTCAACAGCAAGGTCAATCCTTTCGGCGCTGGCTGGGGAAATATGACGGGCGGCTGGAAATTTGCGGGGACATTGGCTGCAGCGCGTCACGACAACATGATTCACTATATTTCTCCGTCATTTAGCGGTGTTCGGCTTCATGCTCAATACTCCTTCAAGTCGGCACCCGACAATGGTCGAGAAGGGTCGTCGGAAACGAATCGCTGGTGGGCTGTCGGCGCATCGATGGAGGGCGGAAAATACTACCTCGCAGCCACAGTGGATTGTCTTGATGCCGCGAGCAGTGCGCCCAAGCCTGAAGCTACTTATGCCAATGATGCTTACAAAGTATTTGTCGGCGGACACTATAACTTCGATGTCTTCAGACTCTTTGGGACGGTGCAGTACCTGAAGAACATGCCTTGGATCGGCGGGTACTCCACTAAAGAAGTCGCTCCGCTCGCTCTGGGTTCAAAGGGACCGCAGAAAGGGTTCGAAGCTTGGGCATTTTCAACGGGCGTGGATTTTAGAGCCGTTGGCGGCAAGATTATGACTTCCGTCGGGTATGCAACTGCAAAAAATCAAAATTTGGAGAGCCAGAACAAACTGAACCGCGTGAATTTTGGTTTGGGTTACCAATATTCCCTCAGCAAACGCACATCTCTCTACGGTATCGGCGGCTATTTCTGGCAGGATGCAGACTGGCAGAAAAAAGAAATTTCTGCCCACGAGTTTATCGTTGGCATGATGCACCGTTGGTAATCTAACAATATTTTGAACGCTGACGAACGGAGATTTGTGTTTCTCATTTCTGAGCTGACATATCTCCGTTCCGAATGGTCAAAAGCATTGTGGCAAAGCATTGATCTCATTATCCAAACAGAATAAAAAATAGGAAAATAAAAATGTTGGGCATGCATATGGGACGGGTTCCCGCACCAAGCGCACGAGAAGAATCCGGCGAAATTCATCGCTTAGATACCTATGATTGGCTGCAGATGATTAACCGTGCGTCGATCGTTTCGAATGTTGAAGAAGGGCTATTGGAGAAGCCCCTTGCTCGGCGCATTCTGACGGCGTTGAATACTTTGCGCGACGAAGCTGCAAAGCCGAATGCGGTTCGTCCTGGGCTCTACATTACTTTTGAGCCTGAAGTCTTGAAACTCGTCGGCATGGAGGCGAGTGTTCTTCATGTAGGCCGCTCCTCTCAGGATATTCTTGCCACAGCAAATGCTGGCCTCAATATTGCTCGGCTTATGCGTTTGCTCGATGCGATTCATGAGGTTGATTGTGCGTTGCTTGAAGTTGCCCGCCGCGAGGATGGTGCGCTCGTGCCGGCGTATACGAACGGTGTCCAAGCTCAGCCGACGCTTTATTCCCATTATCTTTTGGCTCAGCATCAGGTCTTCATGCGAGATGCGGCCCGAATCTTCGAATGCATCCGCCGCTACGATGTCTCGCCTATGGGGGCTTGCGTCTGCAACGGTACGGGGTGGCCGTTAAATGTTGAACGCATGGCGCAGCTGCTGGGTTTTTCCCGCCCGCTGACAAATGCTTTCGATGTCGGTCAGTGTGCCGGCAACGATCTGCCGCTCGAGATGTCCCAGATCATCTCGGCAGTCATGTTCCATGTCAATGCATTCCTCGCCGATTTTATGGTCCAGTATGCCGACCCGCATCCCTGGATCCGATGGGAAAGTACAAATGGGCTTTACTGCTCGAGCGCCATGCCGCAGAAACGCAATCCTGGGTTAATCAATGATTGCCGCCGAGATGCTGGACTGGTCATCGGTGAGGCGCAGGGGGTGATGTTACGTATTCAGAATCTTCAGCTCGGCATGGCTGATGTGCGAGATGCTCAAGTGTTGGAGGCGCTTGCTGATGATGCCTGCATAACACTGCGCACCTTTGCTGGTATTGTTCGCGAGCTTGTCGTCGACAGAAAGCGTGCATTGGCTGAACTCAATGCAGATTGGACCTGCACGCAAGAGCTTGCTGACAGACTTGTCCGCTGCCGCGTCGATTTTAGAAATGCTCATCATTTTGCCAGTCATCTCGTGACTCGAGCTCGAGCTGCTGGAACGACTCCCCCCGAACTTGACTATGAAGAAGCAAAGTCTCTCTGGCTCGAGTGGCGCAGCACGCTTCAGAATGCATGTGATATCCCGGATTCATTTCCGCTTAGTGAAAAAGCATTCCTTGGTGCTCTGGACCCAGCTGGCATCGTTGCCGCTCGCGCGACAGTCGGCAGTGCCAATCCGGAACTCGTAGCAAAAGGCATTCTCCGTGCTCAGCAGGAAGCCGCGCGTATTAAAGCTGAGATCGATGCTTTGGTCGATCATGCCAAAAAAACGGCATTTGTTCTTGAAGAAGCACTCGCGCGCGTACTTGCCGATTAGGCGGCAATTGATGCGTCAGCTCTATTACTGGGGTTCCCTATAAATCATCATGACTCTTGACCAAAAACGATGGCTTCTTCTATTGGTGAGCTGCATCATCAATCTGTTCGCAGGTTCCATCTATGCCTGGTCTGTATTTGCGTCTCCGCTTGCAGAACGTATCGGCAGTCTCCTGCAGACGTCATTAACGTCGGCAGATCTTGCGATTGCCTTCAGTATTGCCAACGCTCTTGGTCCAATTCCGATGATCTTCGGAGGACTGATCAATGACCGATTCGGACCTAAATTTGTCATCGCGGCCGGCGGTATTTCGATGGGTTTCGGGCTGTATGCTTCCGGAAACGCGGAAAGCGTGTCAGAGCTGATCGTGTTTTATGGTCTCTTCTTCGGCACAGGTCTCAGCCTTGTCTATGGCTGTACGATCAACAATACGCTGAAGTTTTTCCCTGATCACCGAGGTCTGGTCGGCGGACTTGCCACAGCAGCCTACGGCATCAGCTCAGTACTCGTTCCGCCGATCGCGACCCAGCTCATTTCCGTCTATGGGATCACTAATGCGCTTGAAATCATGGGAGTGTTCATCGGCGGTGTTATCGTCATCGGCGGTTTTCTTTCAATGCGTTGTCCAGTCGGCTTCACGCCTTCGATGGCTGTTGAGAAACAATGCGTTGAGATTGGGCGAAATTACACTTGGCGGGAGATGCTGCGAGACGCTCGCTTTCTTCCGATGATCACGCTTTTAACTTGCGGTGCCACTGCAGGAATGATGGTGATCTCTCAAAGTTTTTTTATCGCGCGCCATCAAATAGCCCTGGATGTTGCTTCTGCTGCGATGGCAGTCTCGTGCATGGCGCTCGCTAATACATTCGGACGTCTCTGTGCGGGAACCGCCTCGGATTATTTAGGGCGTCTTCCAACGCTAGGCGCAGGACTTGGGATTGCCATTATCGGTTTAATACTTCTTGCCCTTGGAAGTCCTGCTAATACGCTTCCCTTCTATTGCGGCCTGATCGCACTCGGCTTTTCTTTCGGCTGCTTCATGGGGGTCTACCCAGGCTTTACAGCGCAGGTTTTCGGTGCAAGACACAATGGCGTCAATTTCGGCATTATGTTCACAGGGTTTGCCTTGGCCGGCATTCTTGGCCCCACACTCATGCAGCTGCTCTCAGCAATGGTTTTTTCTGAAACAGGGCACTATTGCGCGGCCGGGACTATTTCAGCGCTTGGGTTTGTCATGATGTTCCTTTATCGGAAGGCAGAACGATTGCGCATCAGATCAAAGTGAATCGACATACCGATTAAGCCATGATGCAGATGGGTGTCATCGTTCGACAAGCTCCAATGACAGCCTGAGCTTTGAAGGCAACTCATAAAGAATGACAGCTCTGCAAAAGAATGCAGAGCTGTCAAGGAAGAGTCGAGGGCTAATGCAGAGGTTTAGCGAACCTTGGCTTTCTGCACAAGCTCAGCAAAATGCCGCTTGGCTTTCAGCTGAGAAAGCTGCGCACGAAGGCTGTCCTTTTGCGATTCGTAGGTTGGGAAGTTCTTCTGGCTGCGCTTGGCGTCAAGTTTTACGACATGCCAGCCGAATTGATTTTGGATTGGTGCCTGGGCGACATCGCCTGCCGACAAAATTTTGAAGGCATTGCCAAAATTGGGCTCAACATTGCTCGGCGACAGCCAGCCGATCAGGCCGCCGGCAGGGCCCGACTTCGGATCAAGCGATTCAGATTTTGCCAACGCATCGAACTTTTCGCCTTTGTTGAGACGCTGAATGATGTTCTTGGCTTCCTGTTCGGTCTTTACCAAAATATGGCGGACCTGATATTCGGTATCACCGTAGACCTTCTTGGCATTGTCGTAAGCCGCACGGACTTCTTTGTCGCTGACGGGATTTTTCTTCGCGTAATCTGCGACAAGGAGTTCAACCTTGAGCTGCTTGCCTACACGGTCGATGGCGTCGCGATATTCCTTCGTACGATCAATCTTGGCTTTGGCTGCTTCCTGCAGAAGCACCACTTCTTCAGTCACATCACGCTTTACACGCGCTTCCAGTTCCGGACCTGCTTTGGCACCGGCTTTGACTGCATTGTTGTAGACGGCTTCTAAGCGTGATGCCGGAACCTTTTCACCATTGACGGTCATGTCTGTCAAGGCAGCGGCGGCAGAACCAACGAGACCGACGGAAAGCGCCAGTGCAAGGACAAGTTTGCTCTTAATCATGAATCTCTTTCCCAATGGAATCGCGCAGCTCTCTTGAGACCTGCGCATAAACAGTCAAACAATTATGCGCCAAGGTTTTACTTTGAACGTGTTGAATAAAACATGTTTTCAATTGAGTTTGGTCACTCGGTAAAATCCCTATAGTGCTTCGGCGGCGAATTCAGCAAGCCGTGAACGTTCGCCTCGGGTGAGTGTCAAGGTTGCGGCATGCTGCCATCCTTGAAAGCGCTCTACCACATAGGTAAGACCGGAACTGCCTTCCGTCAGGTAAGGCGTATCGATCTGCGCGATATTGCCGAGGCACACGATTTTGGTCCCAGGGCCGGCGCGTGTGATGAGCGTCTTCATCTGTTTGGGCGAGAGGTTCTGTGCCTCATCGATGATGACAAACTTCTGCAAAAATGTGCGGCCGCGCATGAAGCTCATGGACTTCACGCGAATGCGGTTCTTAATGAGGTCCATCGTGGCCTGACGTCCCCAGTCACCGCCTGAACTCGAGCCGTGAAGCACTTCCAGATTGTCTTCGAGCGCCCCCATCCAAGGCGCCATCTTTTCTTCTTCAGTGCCGGGCAGGAAGCCAATGTCTTCGCCGACGCTCACTGTGGCGCGGGTCATGATGATTTCGCTGAAGCGCCGTTCATCAATGGTCTGTGTTAGTGCGGCGGCGAGCGTCATCAGAGTTTTGCCGGTACCCGCCTGACCGAGAAGAGTGACAAAGTCAATGTCAGGATCCATCAGGAGATTGAGCGCCATGTTCTGCTCGGCGTTGCGCGCTTGAATCCCCCAGACCTTTATATGGGACTTCGAGCGGTAGTCGCGCATCAGGCGCAGCGTCACCGTTCGGCCCTGACGTGCTGCAACGAGCGCCATGAAATTAGCGTCGCCCTCAACCGTCACACAGGCATTCAGGATGAAGTCTTCCGGGTGCTCTGGTTCAAAGCTGTAGAACGTGGCATTTTGATCCTGCCAGCTCTTCAAGGTGGAGTCAATGCTTTCCCAGAAGTTCGACGGAAGCGCGAGCTTGCCGGAATATAGCATGTCGGTGTCGTCGAGTACCTTGTCGTTGAAGTAGTCTTCAGCGGGGATGCCGAGCGTTGTCGCCTTGATGCGCATGTTGATGTCTTTGCTCACCAACACAACAGCACGTTTTGGGAATGCCTTGGCAACGCCGCGGACGGTGGCCAGAATTGAATTGTCGCCACGGAAGCTCGGGAGCTCTGCGGGGAGTTCTTCGGCCAAAGGTTTCGTTTCAAACCAGAGTCGACCGGTAGCTTCCGTATTGCCGAGCAGTGAAAGTTCAACGCCCTCTTGAATACGGCCGCCGTTGGCTTCAATCAGCTGATCCAATGCACGGCTTACTGAGCGGGCATTGCGGGCAACATCCGTAAGTCCCTTTTTATGGGTATCGAGCTCCTCAAGAACCGTCATCGGCAGGAAAACGTCATGCTCGGCGAAACGGAATAGTGAGAGCGGATCGTGCATCAGCACGTTGGTGTCGAGGACGAAAAGCTTGGGCAGGTTGTCCGGCATCTGCGCACGTCCGCGGCGTCCGGCATTGCCTGAACGGCGGCGGTCTGCAGCGTAGTCAGGCTGCGTTTTCGTGCTCGGTGCGGGTGTCTTAATTGCTTTTTGCGGGGCGGACTTTGCTTTCTTGGCAGTGTCTGCCGCTTTGGGGGCAAGAGCAGGTTTAGCCGGTGCTGCGGCTCGCTTCGGCTTTGCCGAGGATTTTGCTGAAACATCGGCTATTGCTGGACTTGCGGCAAGTTCAGACTTCTGAGCAGCTTTGAGCTTTTTGCTCACGGACTTTTTGGATAGCGGTTCGGTGAGCGGCGCCTGAGCTGTCTTTGCGGTTTTAGAGGCGGGAGTCGCTGGGAGAGGTTCGGCTGATCGGGCCGCCTTCACGTTTCTGCGCTTGCCTGTCTTGACGGCCGCAGCGGGGTGCGACTCCATCGCATTCACGATTTTGACATCGGGCAGTTTGCGTTCGGATTCGGGAGTTGCGGGAGTACCGTAGTCTTCAAGGATTTCGGCGGGATGCGCAGGAGCTTTGGGAAGCGGCATATTTAAAAAGTATCTGGTAAGGCAGGAACCGGCAGTGCTGAGGCAGGCATATATGGACGGCTGTCGGACAAGACTGAGTTCCTTAAAAAGGGTGCTTCCATTCTAACCACCGATTTTCTCGAGATTGAATCGTCACAAACCGGGGATTCATCAGAACAATTGGATTGCATACTCGGGAAGCCTGAATCGTGGATGTCGTCGAACGCACATGAATGTAAACAATTATCGTTTGTGAATTAAGGAAAAATACTTTCCGTCATTTCAAAGAGAATTGCCGACTTCTAAGGTACGATCAGATCAATAGTTCGGGACGACGTTAACAATTCTTCGTCGTCTGACATCCCACAACGAATGTCGTTTTCAAGAGTGACGTCATTCCCTTCACGGAGATCTCCCATGCTCTATATCTCGACGCGCGGCGCCGCAGACGGTAAGACCTTCGCTGACATTACGTTTGAAGGTCTTGCCCGAGACGGCGGCCTCTACGTGCCGGAAAACTACCCAAAGTTCACCGCTGATGAACTGGCCCAGCTGCGGGGACGAGACTTTTCAAGCGTTGCACTCGAAGTCCTTTCGCGTTTCTGGACGCAGCTGCCGCAGAAGGATCTTTGGCAGCTCTGCCGGGACGCATGGCAGCCATCGATCTTCCCCAACGGGCTGGATATGTTTAAGGCGCACGATGTAGCGCCGATTACATGGCTGCAGGACGGTGTCGGCATCTATGAACTTTCCAACGGCCCGTCGCTTTCGATCAATGACTTCAGTCTCCAGTTCCTGTCGCAAGTTCACGAAAAGCATTGGGACAAGGGACCACGTTCGATCACGCTCTTAGGCGCTACGACGGGCGATATGGGGGCATCGGCAGAGGCTGCTTTCGGCGGTCATTCAGACGTCAAGGTTGTGATGCTTTCGCCTAAAGACCGCATGTCGAAGTTCCAAGCCGCGCAGCTTTATTCCAATAAAGATAAAAACGTTCTCAACATTGAGATTGACGGCACTTTCGATGATTGTCAGGCTTTAGTGCGAGAACTCCTCTCTGACGAGGCTTTCTGCAAAGAAGCGCATTTGGGTGCAGTCAATAGCTATCTCTGGTTGCGTATTGCAGTGCATGTTGCGGCGTTTTTCTATGGCTATATTCAAGCAACGAGCTTTAATACGGAGCCTGTCGTCTTTGTGGTGCCGGCCGGGAATTTCGGCAATGCTTTCGCAGGTTGGGTGGCGCGCGCGATGGGGCTTCCCATTTTGCGTATCTTGGTGGCCACTAACGAAAATGACGCTATTGATGTATTTTTCCGTACGGGTGTCTATGCCCCGCGTCCAGTCAGTGAAACGGTAGCGACGTCGTCGCCCTCCATGGATATTTCAAGAGCTGCGAGCTTTGAGCGCTTCCTTTTTGAAGTGCTCGGACGCAACGGCGAACGCATTGCAGAGCTGATGACGGAGCTGGAGACCAACGGTCGATTTGAACTGACGAAAGAGGAGTTCAACAAAATTCGTCGTTCAGGACTCGCGGCGGGCACCTCTGATCACCCGAATCGTCTGGAAATGATTGAGTCACTGTGGGTGACGAATCACCGCATGATTGATCCGCAAACGGCAGACTGCCTTTACACGGGCACCTATCTTCATCCGGTGGGCGTGAAGACGCTTTGCTGGGAAACGGTGCAGGCGGTGAAGTTCCCCCGCATCACGAAGCAGGCTACTGGGGAAACGGTTCCGCTGCCTGAGCGCTTTAATGACATCTTTGAGCGCAAGCAGAAGAAAACGCCGCTGCCCGCAGATATTGCGGCCGTGCGTGAGGCAGTTGCCGCGTTTGCAAAAGAATGAGTACTGAAACCAAGAAACCTTTCGTTATGGGCTTCATCGGGCGATCCGGCTCGGGGAAGACCACGCTTGCAGCAGCCGTGCTCCGTATTCTTGCGGCGCGCGGCTGGCGCGTCTGTGCGGTCAAGGATGCGCATCATCACATAGATCTCGATACGCCGGGCAAAGACACCTGGCGCTATCGCGAATCCGGCGCATCGCGTGTGATACTGCGCACGCCCGAGCGCTGGGCGGTCTTGACCGAGACGCCGGAAGGAGCGCCCGGAATCGATGAACTGCTAAAAGAAACAGGTGACGCAGACATCGTTCTTGTGGAGGGCTTCAAGCACGAAGGATCCTTCCCTAAAATTGAGGTTCGTCGACAAGCCGCTGCCGATCGACCGCCGCTCATGCGAGAGTTCGGCGGCTGCGGCAAGCGACTTTGACGAGCCTGATTTCGCGGGCGTGCCGAAGCTTGACATTAACCGGCCGGAAGAAACGGCAGACTTTATTGAGGGACTTGCCTTGGCGGCAGGTGCAAAGAAGTCTGCGCGCTGAACGCAGCAGTCATTCAGGCCCGACGATCAAGCACGTGCGTCGGGCTCTCCTTTTTTCTTCTGGATCCAATTCATGATCACCTATGCCGAGGCCTTGCGCCTGCTTTTAAGCGAAGCCAAGCCGATTGAAGATACGGAAACGATTCCGCTGATGTATTCCACCGGCCGGGTGCTGGCCGAAGACATCGCCAGCCCGATTGATGTGCCGGGCTGGGACAATTCGCAGATGGACGGCTATGCATTGCGGGTCGAGGATATTGCTTCGGCTTCGCAGGATGCGCCGGTGCGCCTCGGCATAGCCTGCGGGCAAAATCGGCGGTCCGCTGCTGCCGGGAACGTGTGCGCGCATCTTTACCGGCGCACCGCTTCCGCCGGGAGCTGATACGGTGGTGCCGCAGGAGGACGTGAGTCGTGAGGGTGATGTTGTCGCCTTTTCGCAGACTCCGCAGATCGGCGCCTGGGTGCGCCGTCAGGGTTCCGACGTGGCGGCCGGCAGCGTCATTCTTCACGTA
>OAWU01000836.1_pt1 | contig 15139 bp, 9 predicted proteins | sample 1477041 | NCBI WGS metagenome assembly OAWU01 (sample SAMEA2580266, study PRJEB22360) | human gut metagenome | biome: human gut; feature: human-associated habitat; material: faeces | place: Denmark | collected 2008/2010
GGCGATTGTTATGGGGGGTGTGGGCGGCAGGGCCTGCCACCGGTAGCGACTCGGGGGTGCCGAGGTCAATGGCGAAGAGGTCGGCGGCCTTGCCGATTTCGAGTGAGCCGATATCAGCGTCCCAGCGAAGTGCACGCGCGCCGCCCAAGGTTGCGGCTTCCAGCATGGCAAAGACCGGAGCGGCGGTCGGATCCTGAGCGACGGCTTTGGCCAGCATGGCGGCCAGACGCGTTTCACCGAGCATGTCGAGTTTGTCGTTGCTCGCTGCGCCGTCGGTGCCAATGCCGAGGTTGATGCCCGCCTTGAGGAACTTCGCAATCGGAGCAAAACCGGAGGCGAGTTTGAGGTTTGAGCATGGGCAGTGGCAGACCGAGGCGTGTGCAGCAGCCATCTTAGTGATGTCTTCGTCGCTCGCATGTACGCTGTGCACGGCGATCAGGCGTTCGTTAAGCAGACCTAAGCGTTCCAGACGGTCGATCGGACGTTCGTGGTGGTCGCGCAGACTGTCGGAGACTTCAACAGCCGTTTCATTGACATGCATGTGAATCGGCACGCCGTACTTGTCAGAAATCTCTGCGCAGCGTTTCAAGGCTGCATCGTTCACAGTGTAGGGTGCGTGCGGCGCAATGGTGGTGTGCACGAAGGGGTCGCCTTCGTACTCTTGAATCAGTGCTTCGGAAAGCGACAAGTATTCAGTGTCGTTTTTCGCCCACGCTGAAGGGAAACCGATAACGATGCCGGAAACCGCGCAGCGCAGACCGGCACGAAGGAGCCCCTCGGCAGCGGATTTCGGGAAGAAATAATGGTCGGACGTTGTCGTGACGCCGCCCGCGGCCATTTCGAGCCCGGCGAGCCAAGAGCCTTCGGCCACGAATTCCGGGCTCATGAGCTTGCCTTCAGCCGGCCAGATCTCTTTGGTGAGCCAATCCATCAAAGGAAGATCGGCACCCAGTCCGCGGACGAGGTTCATGGCTGCGTGTGAATGCAGATTTACGAACCCAGGCAGCAAAGCGCTTGTCGGGAAACGGAAGACTTGTTGTGCTTGATACGTTTTTTCGGCCGTCTCAATCGGCAGGATGTCGACGATACGTCCGGCATTGACGGCCAGGGCGGAGTTTTCAAGAATCACGCCCTTGGGGACGATCGGAATGATCCAGCGGGCTTCAATGAGGGTGTCGATAAGTTCCATGGTGGGACGGCTGAAAGGAGTATGTCGAAAGTTGAAATCTGTGCAGAATATTGAACCATTAGCGTCTTTTAGGCTTTTGAGACGCGTCGGATCAACCTGTTAAAATAACCCGTTTCGGATCGATCCGCATCCTCTTCAGTCGGCGTCGGCACGCTTTTTCTGTGCCTGTTGATTTTCAGAAGCGGGAAATATCTGCGGTCGATGAACACTCACCAAGGTGCCGTTAATGGACGAAGAAAAGAAGACTCAGGGCGAAGAGATCCCGGGGAAGGCAGAGGCTGAAGGACCGGCGGCAGAAGACCGTCGGACGACAGACACCCCGGATGTGCAGACTGATGCCCCCCAGACGGCCCAGACGAATGCTGCGCCCGAAGACGAGAGTGAAGATGACGAAGGCGGCGAGGGCCGCCACGGCGCGTCGGGCGATTCGATCGCCAACGAACTTCTCCCCGTTTCGCTCGAAACCGAGATGCGCCAGTCCTACCTTGACTACGCGATGAGTGTCATCGTGGGACGTGCGCTTCCTGACGTTCGTGACGGGTTGAAGCCCGTTCATCGCCGCGTGCTGTACGCGATGAAGGAAATCGGCAACGTCTGGAGTTCGCCCACGAAGAAGGCTGCCCGTGTGGTGGGTGAAGTGCTCGGTAAATTCCATCCGCACGGCGACAGTGCGGCGTATCAGACGATCGTGCGCATGGCGCAGGACTTCTCGATGCGTTATCCGCTCATCTACGGTCAGGGCAACTTCGGGTCGATCGACGGCGACAGCGCTGCGGCCATGCGCTACACGGAAGTGAAGCTTATGAAGATCGCCGAGGAGATGCTCGCTGATCTGCATGAAGACACGGTTGACTTCGTTCCCAACTTCGACAACTCCGAAGTGGAGCCGGTTGTTCTGCCGACGCGTCTGCCGGAATTGTTGGTGAACGGCTCTTCGGGCATCGCAGTGGGTATGGCGACGAATATTCCGCCGCACAATCTGCGCGAAACCATTGACGCCTGCGTTCATGCACTTGAGCATCCGGACTGCTCGGTCGATGATCTCATTGCGCTGATCTCCGCGCCTGACTTTCCCACCGGCGGCATCGTCTATGGACTGTCGGGCGTCTACGAGGGCTACCGTACGGGCCGCGGCCGCGTCATCATGCGTGCACGCACGCACCTCGAAGAATTCGGTCGCGACCATTCGCGCACGCGTATTGTCGTTGACGAAATTCCCTACATGGTCAATAAGCGCGTGCTCTACGAACGCATGCACGAACTCTGGCGCGACAAAAAACTCGACGGCATTTCCGAAATGCGCGACGAGTCGACCCGCCAGATCCGCATTGCGATCGATCTCAAGCAGGGCGCGATGCCCGAAGTGGTGCTCAATAACCTCTTCAAGAACACGCAGATGCAGGAAAGCTTCGGCATGAACATGGTCGCCTTGGTGGACGGCCAGCCGATGCTCCTCAATTTGAAGCAGATGGTCGTGTACTTCCTTGAGCACCGCCGCGAAGTGGTGACGCGCCGCACGATCTTCCGACTGAAAAAGAGCCGCGGCGCCGGTCACATTCTTGCCGGTCAGGCGATCGCTTTGGCCAATATTGACGAATTCATCCGTCTGATCCGCGCGGCGAAGACGGTTGAAGAGGCTCAGCAGTCCCTGATGGGGCGCGGCTGGCCGCTCGGCTTTGCAGCAGAAATCACTCGGCGTGCTGCCGAATACGGCAAGGACGCAGACCCCGAAGGGCTCGATCCGCGCCGCGGTCTGCAGCCCGATGGCCTCTACTATCTGACGAAGGTTCAGGTTGACAATATTCTGGCGATGAATCTGCGCCGTTTGACGGGGCTTGAGCGCGAGAAGATTCTCGCGGACTACGCTGCCACGATGGAGCGGATCTTCGACTTGATTGACATTCTGCATAAGCCCGAACGCGTCACAGCCATCATCAAGGAAGAGCTCCTTGCCTGCCGTGAAGCCTATGGCGATGAGCGTCGCTCAACAATCGACCTGTCGGAAGATACTAACTTTAATAAGCGCGACCTTATTCCGCGCCGCGACATGGTTGTGTCGCTCACCCGCGACGGCTTTGTGAAGAGTCAGGAACTCGCTGATTACAACGCACAGTCGCGCGGCGGCAAGGGCCGCAACCTGCAGGCGACGACGCGCGACGACGTCATTGAGGCCTTCTTCCTGGCCAACACGCATGACATCATCTTGTGCTTCTCTACGGCTGGTCAGGTCTACGCCATCGACGTGTTTGATCTGCCCGAAGGCAAGGCCAACTCGCGCGGGCGCCCGATTGTCAATCTGCTGCCGCTCGAAGAAAACGAAAAGATCAGCTTTATTCTGCCGATTCAGGAGTTTTCCGAAGACCGTTACATGTTCCTTGCCACGGATCGAGGCACGGTGCGCCGTACGCCTTTGTCGGCATTCAGCTCCGCCCGCCGCGGCATCCGAGCGACGAATTTGGGCGACGAGAAACTTGTCGGCGTCACGATTACTTCGGGCGACGACGACGTCTTCCTCTTGGCCGACAACGGCCGCTGCGTGCACTTTAAGGAATCGACTATCCGCGTCATGGGCCGCACGGCTCACGGCGTGAGAGGCATGCGCGTCAAGGCCGATGAGTCCGTAGTGGCGCTCGCCTCGACGAACGACATGACGCAGGCCTTCCTCATTGCGACCGAGCACGGCTTTGGCAAACGCACGGCGCTTGCCGCCTATCCGCTGCGCAACCGCGGCGGCAAGGGCGTTATCGCTATTCGTGTGATTGAAAAGAACGGCGCGCCGGTGAGCGGCGTTATCGTGAAGCCTGAGGACGACATCATGCTGCTTTCCACGGGCGGCAAAGTGGTACGTACGCGTGCGGGCGAAGTGCCTGAACGCGGCCGCAATACGGTGGGCAACATCCTCATCCGCATGCCCGACGACACGCTCGCGGCCGTTCGCCGCGTCGACCGTACGGGCGAAGAGGACGAAAGCGAAATTGAACACCTCAACGTTGAGGTTGATCCTGATGATGCGGGCGACCTGTCTGATACGGATGATCTCGACGATATCGATGACGATGAAGTCGACGAGGGCGATGACGCTGAGGAAGCCGACAGTTCTGAAGAAGTGATCCCGCCCAAGGATCCGAAACAGAACTGACGCGGCTGAGGCAGAATAGACCCGGTCCGCAAATGCGGCCTGTGCATTGCGGACCGGGTTTTTCGCATCCATTAAGCGGATCTTTTTGAGAATCATTGCAATGACGCGCCTCTACAACTTTGCCCCCGGTCCGGCCATGCTCCCTGAGAGCGTTTTAAAGCAGATCCAGTCGGAGATGCTTGATTTTCATGGCTGCGGTTGGTCGATTCTGGAAGCGAGCCATCGTGGACCTCAGGTGACGGGCGTAATGACGGAGCTCAAAAGCCGCCTGCGCCAGCTCCTTTCGATCCCTGATACTTACGATGTGCTCTTTTGTCCTGGCGGCGGACGCATGCAGTTCGCCATGGTGCCGATGAATCTGCTCGGAGCAGGGACACTCTCGACCTACATCATTACGGGTGCCTGGAGTAAGGCGGCGGCCAAGGAAGCGCTGCGCTTTGGCCGCGTGCAGTCGGCCTTTTCGGGTTCGGGCAATCGCATCCCGGCGGATGAAGAGCTCGAAGTCATTCCTGAAACGAGCTACTGCGCGTACTGTGACAACGAGACCATTCACGGCATCGAATTTGAGCGAGTGCCGGTGCTGAAGGATGCCGAAGCCGTGCCGCTCGTGGCCGACATGACGAGCAACTTCCTGACGCGCCCGGTGGATGTCAATAAATTCGGGCTTTTTTACGCCTCAGCACAAAAGAACCTTGGCATCGCCGGGCTCGCAGTCATCGTGCTCCGGCGAGATCTTCTGGGACTCGCCGGCACTGAAGTGCCGACGCTGCTGAACTACAGCGTCTACAGCCGAACAGACAGTGTGCCCAATACGCCTCCCGTTTTTCAGCTTTATGTCGCCAATCTGATGGCGCAGTGGATAGAAGCGCACGGCGGGGTTGCGGTGATGGATGAGTACGCTCGCGCAAGAGCAAAGATTGTCTATGACGCGATTGATGCTATGCCGGAGATGTACGTTTCGCATGTTGAGCGCGAGTCGAGAAGCCGCGTCAACGCCGTCTTCCGCTTGAAGGATGAGGCGCTTACAGCCTTATTTGTTAAGGAAGCAGCCGAAGCCGGACTGGCCAATTTGGCTGGTCACCGCGCAGTCGGCGGCATCCGCGCCTCCATGTACAACGCCATGCCGATTGAAGGCGTGCAAAAGTTGGCTGACTTTATGAAGACTTTTGCGCATCGCCACGGACGAACCCAGTCGGCAGTCAATTGAACAAATAGAAGGATGAAGCTATGACAGTCCCCGTCATTGCGATTGACGGCCCCGCCGCAAGCGGCAAGGGCACTATTGCTCAGCGCGCCGCCGATGCACTCGGCTGGCACTACCTTGACAGCGGTGCACTCTATCGTCTTGCCGCCCTGGCTGCTTTGCGCGCGAAGGTTTCTTTTGACGATCCCGCAGCGCTCACGGCGGCAGCTCAATCGCTTGCGCCTCAATTTAAGGATGGCCGCATTTGGCTCGACGGCGAGGATGTGTCGGAAGCCATCCGCGCCGAAACCGTGGGGGTTGCTGCTTCGAAGTGCGCCGCTGTGCCGGGTGTGCGGCAGGCGCTTTTCGACCTGCAGCGCCGTGCCGGGCATCTGGTGGTTTTTCCAGAAGCCAAACTCAAGATCTTCATGACGGCTTCTGCCCGCGTGCGCGCTGAGCGGCGCGTGAAGCAGCTTGAAGCTCGCGGTGAAAAAGCCGATCTGGCCGCGCTGACCCGGGATCTGGAAGAGCGGGATCGCCGTGACCGCGAACGCGCGGTGGCGCCGCTTAAACCGGCCGCAGATGCCCGGCTGCTGGACACTTCCGAAATGGGAATCGACGAAGTCGTTAAAAAAGTGCTTGGTTGGTGGGCCGAGCTCAATTAAGTTGCTGTAGCATATCGGTTTCTTCGTCGGCGCCATTTAAAAACGGTGTCGACGATTTCTCGTTAACTCCGCCCTTGGGTCTTCGGATTTTCACCGACAAGACCGCCCTTGGGCGTGCTTTTTATCCATTCCACAATGTCCAACGAAACCAACAAGCCCGAATCCTTCGCTGAGCTCTTTGAGCAGAGCCTTGCCAGCCAGGAAATGCGTCAGGGTGAAGTCATCACCGCTGAAGTCGTCCGCGTCGACTACAACTTCGTCGTCGTGAACGCCGGTCTGAAGAGCGAAGCCTACGTGCCCATCGAAGAGTTCAAGGATGACAAGGGTGAAGTCACCGTCCAGCCGGGCGACTTCGTCTCTGTTGCCATCGAGTCCGTTGAAAACGGCTACGGCGACACGATCCTTTCCCGCGACAAGGCCAAGCGCCTCGCCGCCTGGATGAACCTCGAACAGGCTCTCGAATCGGGCGAGCTCGTCACCGGTACGGTCACGGGCAAGGTCAAGGGCGGTCTCACCGTCATGACCAACGGCATTCGCGCCTTCCTCCCGGGTTCGCTCGTCGACACCCGTCCGGTCAAGGACACGACGCCGTACGAAGGCAAGACCTTCGAATTCAAGGTCATTAAGCTTGATCGCAAGCGCAACAACGTTGTCGTCTCCCGCCGCGCCGTCGTCGAAGCCAACATGGGCGAAGAACGCGCCAAGCTCCTCGAGACGCTCCAGGAAGGCGCCATCGTCAAGGGCATCGTCAAGAACATCACCGACTACGGTGCGTTCGTTGATCTGGGCGGCATTGACGGCCTGCTCCACATCACCGACCTCGCCTGGCGTCGTGTCCGCCACCCGAGCGAAGTCGTTCAGGTTGGTCAGGAAATCACCGCCAAGGTTCTCAAGTTCGACAAGGAAAAGTGCCGCGTTTCCCTCGGCCTCAAGCAGCTCGGCGAAGATCCGTGGATCGGCATCGCCCGCCGCTACCCGAAGGGTACCCGCCTCTTCGGCAAGGTCACGAACATCACCGATTACGGTGCATTCGTTGAAGTCGAAGCCGGTATCGAAGGTCTCGTGCACGTTTCCGAAATGGATTGGACGAACAAGAACGTCGATCCGCGCAAGGTTGTGCAGCTCGGTGAAGAAGTCGAAGTCATGGTTCTTGACATCGACGAAGATCGCCGCCGCATCAGCCTCGGCATGAAGCAGTGCAAGGCCAATCCTTGGGAAGAATTCGCCCAGTCGCACAAGAAGGGCGACAAGGTCTCCGGCCAGATCAAGTCGATCACCGACTTCGGTGTGTTTATTGGTCTGCCCGGCGGCATTGACGGTCTCGTTCACCTCTCCGACCTCTCCTGGAACGAATCCGGTGAAGACGCCGTCCGCAACTTCAAGAAGGGCGACGAAGTCGAAGCCGTTGTGCTCGCGATCGATACCGAACGTGAACGCATCAGCCTCGGCATCAAGCAGCTTGCCGGCGATCCGTTCGGCACGTTCGCTTCCACGCACGAAAAGGGCTCCGTCATCAAGGGCACCGTCAAGACCGTTGACGCCAAGGGCGCCGTGATCGACCTCGGCAACGACGTCGAAGGCTACCTCCGCGCTTCCGAAATCGCCGCTGACCGCGTTGAAGACGCCACGACCGTCCTGAAGGAAGGCCAGGAAGTCGAAGCCGCTGTTATCAGCCTCGATCGCAAGAACCGCAGCATCCAGCTCTCCATCAAGGCGAAGGATGCCGCTGAGGCCCGTGACGCTCTCGATCGCCTCAACGCCTCTGACGTTGGTTCCGCCACTGGCACGACGAACCTCGGCGCCCTGCTCAAGGCCAAGCTCGAACAGAAGTAATTCGCTTCAGAGGAGGCAACCATGGGTAATTCCATGACCAAATCCGAACTGCTTGCTGAACTCTATGGACGTCTTCCGACGTTTCGCGAGCGCGACTGCATGGACGCGGCGGGTGTGATCATCGATACGATGAGCCAGACCCTCGTTGAAGGCGGACGCATTGAGATCCGTGGTTTCGGCTCCTTCGGTTTGAAATATCGACCGGAGCGTGTCGGCCGCAATCCTCAGGACGGTTCGGCTGTTGCTGTGCGCGCCCGCTACACCGTCTTCTTCAAGGCCGGTAAGGACTTGAGGCAGCGTGTGGACGCGAGCCGCGACTCGAAGCTTTAATAGCTTCCGCTTGATCTGAAAGACTCTCCGTACGGGGAGTCAAGGCAGATAGAAAGCCGCTTTCTCTTTCGAGAGGAGGCGGCTTTTGCTATGGGCGGCGTCCCCAAAAAATTGAGACGAGTGAAAAAATGCGGATGGAACAGTGCTTCCCATCAGTCGGAACTCGCTGTGTGTTCAATCTGTGGTATTCGTATACCGACAACACAGGCTGAGTGAATTGAATAGGAGAGGCGATCAGCTTGAGAAAATGAAGGACGTATCCGCAGGATGATGCAGGAAAAAGCAGATGCATCAATATCATTCTGAGTTTACGGGATGTGAAAGATTTGTTGCGCAAATGAAACAAGATGGAGCTGCCGGAGAGCTTTGATAAATAAGAAGAATTCTCAATGAGGCTTAAAAGGATTGTTTGCAAGCTTCAGAAACTTTGTAGGATTATCCGGACTTCAGAGGACTGCGCACGGATTCCATTTGTGCTGACAGCCCGAAGGCGGAAGCTCATGCTGGAGCTTCTTAATCAATTCACTTGATTGACCAAAGTTTGCATTTTGTTCAGTCAGGTTGCTTTTTGAATGGATTTCAAAATGAAAAAGACTCTTGCTGCGCTCGCCGTTCTCGGCGCTTTTGCCGGCTCTGCAATGGCTGCTGACGTGACGCTTTACGGCGCTCTCGATACCGGCTTCGAATATACCCATGAGAAGTCTACGGGTGAAAAGGCTGTTGATAAGTTCGACATGCAGACTGGTTGGGATACGGGCAACCGCTGGGGCCTGAAGGGTTCCGAAGATCTGGGCAACGGCTACAAGGTCAGCTTCAAGCTCGAAAGCGGCTTCAATGGTGACGACGGCACGATGGGTCAGGGCAGCCGCCTCTTCGGCCGTGAAGCCGGTCTGACGCTCTCCGGCCCGTTCGGTTCTGTTGCCTTCGGCCGTTTCGGCGGTATTGCCTCGTCCTGCGGCACGTATGACATGCTGGGCTACGTTGAATCCTTCGACGGCGGCGACGGTGATGTTTGGGGCTTTGCGGCTTCTGACCGTTATGACAACATGGTTGTCTACCAGACGCCGCGTTTCGCTGGCCTGCAGGCCACTGTCCAGTATTCGTTTAAGACGGATACAAATGAAAATGCCACTGATGATTTCAGCGGTGCGGAAGGTACATCGGACGCTCAGCGCTATGCCTCTATCGGCCTTTCCGGTGAGTACGGTCCTGCTCAGTTTGCCGTTGGCTATGAACTGACGAAGTACGGCTCGAATGGCACGGAGCGTAAGCTCTCCAAGGATGATGGCCATATGGTCTTCGTCGGCGGTAACTACGACTTTGAAGTGGTTCAGCTTTTTGCTGAAGCGCAGTATTTCAAGGGCCAGACTGCTGCTGCAGGTGTTGACGTCATGGATAAAGACGGCGACTTTTATCTTCTCGCTTCCGATGTCGAGCCTGCCTATCGCAGCGGTTTTGAGGGTTTGAAAGGCTACGGTCTCCATGTAGGTGCGGTTGTGCCTTTTGGTGACAATGCCTTGACGGTTGGTGCTTACTACGTCGATGGTAAGGCTGTGGCCAAAGATTATGACGACACTGATTTCAGCTTCGCCGGTGTCTCTGCTCGCTATAATTATTCGTTGTCCGAACGTACGGCTTTGTATGTCGGTGCCGGCTATGGCCAGACGAAGGTTGATGGGGCTGAAGGTGAATCTGATTACAAGGCTCAGGTTAGTCAGGTTTACTGTGGTCTGACCCACACGTTCTAATTCATCAAATTTTGCGTGAACCGAACCTCCTCACTAGAGGAGGTCGAAACTTCACAAAAATTTGATGAGGCATTTTGCCTCAAGAACAAAACGGCGCGAAGTTCCATTAGGACTCCGCGCCGTTCGTTTTTTGGGTTTTTTTGTTGGGTTGTCCGGTAATGCTGAATGCGGGCGATCGGTCAAAGAGCTCCAAGACACCACAGAGCATTTTCACAAAGCATTTGATTGTCTGCTCAACGACATTCTCATGCGGATGCCGTTCTGGGCCATCTGGCATCAGTTCCAAGAAGGTTTATTAGGATCAATCTTCGTGTTTAGGAGAGTCCGGTTCTGCAGGCGTATTTAAGTTCTGCGAAGGGGATTTTGCAGAGGGCTTACCCTCTTTAGAGGGTTTGGTCTTATCTTCTAAAGGCGCATCGATAGGGCGCCAGGGCGCTGCCGACGGCAGATTGGCGGGGTTAGCACGTTTATAAATGCGGGGCATTTGCGGTGCGGAAGCCGCAGGTTCCGATTTGGAAGACTTGTAAGATTTCGGAGTTTTCAGCAGCCGAGGGGGCTTTGGCGCAGCATTAGAACGCCGAAGGATGCGCGTCAGACTGATAGGGCCGTTCCCAGGGAATATGCGGCGTGAGAGCGGAGAGCGGTATCGAATTTCCCAGTTCACCTTCAGTGTGAACATACGGATCAACACGATTGAAGCGGCGGTCACCAAGATGACGGTTGCAGCGGCAACGCCGTCCGAAAGGAGCACGATCCCAAACCAGCAGCCGATAAATGCGGCCAGCCCATAAGGTTTGCGGTCAGAGAGCGCCGCAGGCAAGCGGTTAAGCAGGACGTCGCGGAAAATGCCGCCCACAATGCCGGTGATCACGCCAACCAATGTGCACGAGAGCGGTGGAATGCCGCTCTCCCACGCAAGAACAGTCGCTGATGCAGAAAAGAAACCCAGACCGACAGCATCGGCCCAAAGAAAGAGTTCTCGTGCAATGCGGTCGGAAAGACGGGCAGCAATGACCGGCGCAAAAATGGTGAAGCAGATGATGAGCCAGGTAAAAGCTTCGTGTGACACCCAGTAAAAAGGCCGGATGTCGAGCAACATATCGCGTACCGTAACGCCGCCGAAGGCGCTCGTAAAGGCCAAAATAAAAACACCCACCGGGTCAACGCCGCGCCCGCGAGCAGCCAGAATGCCGGCAAATGAGAAGCCGAGCATGGCAATCGTGTCGACCCATTCAGTCGACGGCGTCAAGGCATTGATTACGGGTGTCATCATGGCGAAAGTGTCTTCCTTGCGGCGTTGCGGAGAGCCCCCTTAGCTGCGGCGCGGGCGGCGCTGCTCGAGCAGCACGATCACGGCGCCTGAATCGCCGTCATGCGGAGGCGCCTGGACAAAGGCCATGACTTCGCTCTTTTGCTGCAGCCAGCGGCGGACCATTTCTTTGAGAACACTTTGACCGCCTTCGGAGTTATAGCCCTTGCCGTGGACGATTCTCAGGCATCGGTGGCCGCGGATCATCGCTGTACGGATGAAGGCAGCGACGGCGTCGCGCGCCTCGTCAACGAAGAGACCGTGCAGGTCAATGTGATCCTGCACTGTCCATTCACCGCGATAGAGCTTGCGGGGAATATCCGGCGGCACGTCCGGGCGGCGGAACATCAAGCCGTCGTCGCTCTCAAGAAACACCACTGGATCGCACTGGTCTGAGAGGGATTCTTCGAGAACCGCCTCTTTTTCCAGTTTGCTCTGGTGCGGAACTGGCGCTGGTTTGGCCGGCGTTGTAATGCGGCGTCCGCGGGTGTGGTCTTCATTCTTGACGCCGAGCGAGGCCATCGCTTCGCGGAATGCCGCCGCTTCGGCGCCAAGGCGGTTCGCTTTGGCCGCCTGAACGCGCTTGGCTTCCTGTGCGGCCTTGGCCTGAACCTTGAGGTCGTGTGAAAGCTTCTTTAAATCCGAAAGATCGTGATATTGAGCCATTTTAAAAGTCGGATGTTGCAGAAATGAATGGATTCCAAAAGGTTCGGCAGCGATTGATCTGCTTTCAGGCTGTATATCGATCAGCGGCTCAGAGCCTCAAGGTAGCGCTGTGCATCCAGCGCTGCCATGCAGCCTGCTGCTGCGGAGGTGACCGCCTGACGGTAGACCTGATCCTGAACGTCGCCGGCAGCGAAAACGCCCTCCACCGAAGTTGCGGAGGCGGTGGCATGACCTGTGCCGCGGGTAATGATGTAGCCGTTTGAAAGCTCCAGCTTGCCCTCAAAGATCGTTGTATTGGGTTTGTGCCCAATGGCAATAAAGACGCCCTCCAACGGCACTTCGACAGGCGCTTCGCCGGCGGTGCTCTTCAGGCGCACGCCGGTAACGCTCTTGCCGTCGCCGAGGATCTCGTCGACTTCGCGGCGCAGTGCAAGTTCGATGCGGCCGGCTTTCACTTCATCCATCAGCTGATCAATCAGGATCGGTTCAGCGCGGAAGGTATCGCGTCGATGAATGAGTGTTACTTTGGAGGCAATGTTGGCGAGGTAAAGCGCTTCTTCGACAGCTGCGTTGCCGCCGCCCACGACAGCAACGGGCTTTCCGCGGTAGAAGAAGCCGTCGCAAGTGGCGCAGGCGGAAACACCCTTGCCCTTATAGGCGGCTTCGGAGGGAAGCCCCAGATACATGGCCGAAGCGCCGGTGGCGGCGATCAGCGCGTCGCAGGTCCAAACGTCACCGAGGTCGGTTGTGAGCTTGAATGGACGGCTGGAGAAGTCAACATCCTTCACGAGGTCGTAGACCACCTGGGTGCCGAAGCGTTCAGCCTGCTTTTGCATCTGTTCCATCAAGTCCGGTCCCTGAATGCCTTCAGCAGCGCCCGGCCAATTGTCAACTTCGGTCGTGGTCATGAGCTGGCCGCCCGCTTCCATGCCGGTAATGACGACCGGTTTAAGGTTGGCGCGTGCGGCATATACCGCGGCGGTCCAGCCAGCAGGACCGGAACCGAGAATGATGACTTTGGCGTGATTTGTTTGGGTCATGGTGCTTTACTCTTTAGAAAAGGGTTAACGTCCGATAGGCCGCCAGCTTTCCAGTCTCGGCACAGCTTAGAGGCGTCTAGATTTGGCGTTTGCAGAATGCCGGCAAAAGACGGCGCAACTCGGACAGCCATGAACGAGTAGGAATTTGCAGGCAGCTGAGGCGCCTTGAGGCGGCAAAGCTGTAAAGCACTCATTCCAGTTCGCTCATAAAATAATTGGTTTGAGCATACACCAAGGGTTCCGTATGGCGAGAACGCGAACAAAAATTGAAGACGATGTGGATGAAGATCGCATCAAACCTTCGAGGGCTTCAAAAGCCGGCCGGGCCTCTAAAGCCAGGCGGAATGCGAATGCCGATGCAGAAGGCGAAGTGCTCAGCAGAAGCGGAGTGTCCTCAGCCGGGGCGGATGCCGATCAGGCTGCCCGCCGCGAAGAAGCTGCGGCACGTCGAGCCGCTCGCCGCGAGCGCCGAGCAGCGCTTATGCGCGCATTGAGTGAGCGTCTCTCTGAAGCATTTGTGGGTCTTGCCCGTTTTCTCTGGCAGTATGCCTGGGTGTTCGCCATGCCGCTTGCCGTCGCACTCGCCGCGGTGCTTGCGAGCTATTCGCCTGCTGACCCCTCGTTTTCGGTTTCAACGGCTCGTGCGCCGGTCAATCTCTGCGGCCTTTGGGGGGCGTGGGCGGCGGATCTTCTCTTTAGCATGCTTGGTTTTTCCGCTTGGTGGCTCGTGCTCGGTCTGGCCATGATGGCTGTTTTTGCGCTGCGTGCACGCTGGCGCATTCAGCGCGGTGAAACCGCCCCTGATCGTGTCAATCCGCCGAAGTTCACCGCGTTCATCGGTCTTTGCGCACTTTTGATGGGGTCCACTTCGCTTGAGGCCCTCCGCTTCGGCGGTGTGGATTTCGGACTGCCGGCAGGCACCGGCGGCATTTTGGGCAACTCTCTGGCGCGTGCGGTTATCTACTATGTCGGTGCTGGTGTTTCGGCAGTCGTCTTTTTGGTGCTGATGGCGATCGGTATTGCCCTGCTGCTCGATTTTTCCTGGGCAGACATTGCAGAAGGGATCGGCCGCTTCATTGATGAGAAAATCGTTGCCCGCTTTCGGAAGGACGCGCCGAGAACGGTTGGGTATTCCGATGCCGGAGAGGAAGTCCCTGCTGCAGATGGCAGCACGGATTCGGCAGCGGATATCTCTGCGCTCTATGAACCAACCGCTTTGCGGCAGGAATTTGAAATCGTCAAACCCGACCTGAAGAGTGCGGGTTCGCAGTCGCTTTTTGTCGATCAGATGATCACGCCGGCACCTCAGGGCTTTACTTCCCCTGCACGTCCTTCGGTAGAAGAGGCGCATCCAAGTCTTTCGCTTCTGGATACGCCTGACCCCAACGGGCGAAAGACGGATGAGGAATCGATTCAGCTGACAAGCCGTTTGATCGTTGCCAAGCTAAAGAGCTACAACATTGATGCGGAAGTTCTGGGTGCTCAGCCTGGTCCGGTGATTACGCAGTATCGACTGGAGCCAGGTCCGGGCGTCAAAGGCGCGCAGATTGAAAGTGTCCGCGACGATCTGCGCCGTGCTTTGGGCGTACAGGCTGTGCGCATCGTTCTCTCCATCCCCGGCACCAGCTGCATTGGCATTGAGGTGCCTAATCCCGTGCGTGAGACGGTTCGGCTTAAAGAAATCCTAAAGAGCGAAGCCTATGAGAAGAGCACCTCAGCGCTTACGCTTGCCTTGGGCAAAGACATTGCCGGTCACCCCGTGGTGATTGATCTCGCTAAGACGCCGCATCTTTTGGTGGCGGGTACGACGGGTTCGGGCAAGTCCGTGGGCATCAACGCCATGATTCTGTCGATGCTCTTTCGGAATTCGCCCAAGCGCCTGCGGCTTGTGCTGATTGACCCGAAGATGCTCGAATTCTCGCTCTACAACGACATTCCGCATCTCCTCACGCCGGTAGTGACGGATATGAATAAGGCCAGTGCAGCATTAAAGTGGCTGAACAAAGAAAAGGAACGGCGCCCTTGCGGGCCAGAATC
>OAWU01000842.1_pt1 | contig 15082 bp, 13 predicted proteins | sample 1477041 | NCBI WGS metagenome assembly OAWU01 (sample SAMEA2580266, study PRJEB22360) | human gut metagenome | biome: human gut; feature: human-associated habitat; material: faeces | place: Denmark | collected 2008/2010
ATATATAGGAGGTTATTTATTTTATATTTATTTAGGATGGTTACCGAATGGAACCGTCACTATTGCGCGGTCATTTCTACTCATAAGAGTTATTTCTGGTATGGAGAGGCCGATAGCAGAGATGATGTAATTCATCTCTTAGATAGTTAAGAGATGGGATGGTGTTTTTGCAAATACGTACATAGGGCATGGTTTATGTTATTATAGCTATATAGTTTAAATCGTATTGGTTTAATAGTTAAGGTGTAGTATGAAGAATATAAATCAAGGGGAGGCTGAGGTTCTCCTTAATGAGTACCCGAATAGTGTTGATTCTGTTTGTGAGCTTGCAAATGCTGAGTCACAAGCATGGAGAGAGAAAAATTCACAGCTTATCTTGGAGAGGTTCTTAGAAAAATATAGCGATGAATTGAATGATGTTGAAAAAGCTAAAGTTTATACTAATTTGGCTTTTTATTATAATGATGAGGGCAATATAAAAGAATATGAGTATCTATCTGCAGCTGTAAAGTTAAATTCTCCATATATAGAGACCTACCGAGGGCTGGCTTTATATCATTTTACAGCTTATAGAGAGAAGGGATCTGTAGAGGAGTTAAAGAAAAGTTTACGCGCCTTTGAAAAGGGAATAACAGTATCTGATGATTATGAAATGAACTTTGGCTATGCGGTATGTTTATTTGAACTCAAAGAATATGAAAAAGCAAAGATCATATTTTTACAGTTACTTGAAAACTATCCAAATAGAATGCGATTATTGCTTTGTATAGCTTATTGTGATGTGTATTTAGGAAATAAAATCCAATCTCTTGATTATTTGAAGAAAATTAAGATTGGTGGAGACCCTGAATATCAGCGAGATGATGAAATTTGGGAGTTTGATATCTTTAATGCCTATTATGTATTAGATGAGTACAAGTTATTCTTAGAAGAATGTGAAAAGGCTAAAAGCTCTTGTGACTTAAATTACGGACCTTATTATTTTGGCCTTTGGACTATGAACCTACATGACCAATTCTATCTAGAAGTGGACAAACAACGAACAGAAATACTAGCATGTATTGAAGATGTAAAAATAGATGATGACTTTACGAGTGAAAAAGAGAGGCAAGAGGATCTCCAATGTTGGGAAGATGATTTAGAAAGCCTAAATATATTAGAGCATAAGATTAAATATGAAAATTACAAGCCTACGGTGAAACTAAAATTGTGGCCAATATATGGCTGTTATTTGATAGACTAATTCATACATGAACTCTTAGGATAAATTTTGATATAACCTTATGCAGCTTTGTATGGTTCTAAATCGGCATAAAAATAAAAGAGGCAACGTCGTCGACGTTGCCCCTTTTATTTCTTGATTTTATTTATCAGCAACAACGAGTTTGTATCCATTCAAGTGAATGTTTTCACCTGTTGTGTCTTCGTTAGTTAAGGTTTTTACATAGCTGTCGCCTGTAAGTGTCCAAGTGGAATCTTTGCTGAGTTTCAGTGTAATTTCTTTTGCTGTATTGTCAGTGTTTATAGCGCCAACTAAACTAGATCCGTTTGTCATGTCTAGCGCAATGGTGCTAATTGCATCGGCTACAATATTGCCGTTTAAGGCTTGGTTGGAGGCGCGAAGTGTAAGGTGACCGCCATTTTCACCGGTTTTGCCCCAACGGGAGTCGGCCGCTGCTTTCACTAGTGTTGTAGTATTGGGAGTAGAGATAGCATTGCCAGTAAGGTCTACCTCTGCAGTGGTGTTGTTCACATAGATGAAAGCGCCTGTAGCATGGGTGGTGAGTGAGTTGTTTTCTGCTTTGAGACGGGCAATACCACTTTCAGCATCACCAGAAAAGCTTTGGTATAGCATAAAACCATTATCTTTATTGCCCGTTACGTTGGAGTTCGTAAGGGTGATAGAGTTTTTACCTTCTACGACGCCGATTTCACTGTTTTTAGCCTCACCCGTAATATAGTCAGCTGTGATATTACCTGTAGAGTAGATAATAGGGCTACCTTCACCAGATGTTGTTAATTTGGCAGCCTCTGCTGTAATGGTACCTTCGCCACGGTCTGTAGCTAATGTAGCAGAGTGAGCACCTTCGGTTGTAATAGTAAGATTTTTGCCGTTTACAGTGCCTTTATAAGTGGCATCTAAACCGCGGGAGGAATCGCTCTTTGTGTGAATGTTAGTATTTTCTACATTGATGACAGAACCTTCACCAGTGGCAAATACTGCATTCGAGCCATTGGAATTGGATGTAATATTGCTGCCTTTGATACTGATTTGACTATCGTCGGTACCGAGTATTACTGCGTTTTGACCACGGAAATTACTATTGTCATCGCTTGTCGTATTGCCTGTTTTTTCGAATACGCTGTTTTCGATGGTTACGACTGCTTTATCTTTGCCGATGAACGCATTTTGATCTGATGTTGTATTAGATATCAATTCATGCGCAATGGCTTTATTTTCGGTTACTACCGTAGTACCTGTGAAAGTATTAGGATTAGCTTCAGCTTTTGGAACTGGCCCATTGGGTGCACTCATAGGTGGATTTCCAGCTGGTGGTGCACTTGGTATGTCTTCTGCAAAGGTTGGAAGGAATGCCAATGTAGAAAGGGCGGCACCTAATACGGCAGGAAGTACCCAACGGCGTAATTTTCTATATGAGTGTTTATGGTTTAGAGATGTTGTCTTTTTATGTGTTTTATTATTTGGTGTATTCATTGTAATCTCTCCTGTTAGACAATAAATATGCATCATGTAAATTTTAATAAATATGATTGTATAAAATTTTTATAATAAGTAGTATAATGATGGTGTATGAGTGATCTATGAAATCGTTTGGCTTTATGTACCCCTATGAAAATAAGCGTTATATCTCGTGTTTAATGCTTTCATAAGGCCTAGATTCTTTACATTCATTACATCGATTTAGTATAATATAATTTAGTATGATTACAATTGTACTAGTTCTGCCACATATGAGTGAAAGGAGTTCCAAATTCGTAAAGGCGAATAGCGCAAGTACCCGCGAAGGCAGTCGTTAGGGTAGACGAGGTGAAGAGTGATCGAATCATCAGCGGATGCTCTTCCGGCACATTCATGTCGTAACAGATACTAAAAAGCCCATTGGTAACAATGGAGACAAAGTGTATCTGAATGAATTGTATTAAAGTAATAATTAATACATAATTGAAACATTAATCTAGAACATTAATTAGTTAGCCTTAGTTGTTGGCTGGGGCTAGAATGCCCCCAGTTATAGGAGGATATACTTATGTGCGGTATCGTAGGATACATTGGCTTTAATCAAGCATCTGATTTCTTATTGGACGGTATGGCGAAATTAGAATACCGTGGTTATGACTCTGCAGGTATTGCTGTTATCGGCCCAGAAAATGTAATTAAAATTCAAAAAAAGGTTGGCCGTCTAGCTAATCTTGAGGCGATTGTAAAAGCAGATCCTAATGAAGGGACTGTAGGTATTGGTCATACTCGTTGGGCTACTCATGGTCGTCCATCCGATATGAACGCCCATCCTCATGTATCTGAAGATGGTAAATTTGCTGTTGTTCACAACGGTATTATTGAAAACTACATGCCTTTAAAAGAAGAGCTCATCGAAAAAGGGTACCATTTCAAATCTGAAACTGATACAGAAGTAGTAGCTCATTTATTAGAGGATATGTACGATGGCGATTTCGTAAGTACTGTTCGTCGCATGCTTGATCGTGTTGACGGTGCGTATGCTCTTGAAATCATCTGTGCTGATGAGCCGGACAAAATCATTTGTACTAAAAAAGAAAACCCATTGGTTATCGGCCTTGGCAAAGGGGAAAACTTCGTTGCCTCCGATATTCCAGCAATCATTAACTACACACGTGATACATACATCTTAAACGATGGTGAATTGGCTATCGTTACACGTGATAATGTATCCGTATTTGATCGTGCAGGCCATGCAATCGATAAAGAAGTGTTCCACGTAAGCTGGAATGCAGAGGCTGCTGAAAAAGGTGGTTATGAACACTTCATGTTGAAAGAAATTCATGACCAACCAAAAGCTGTGCGTGATACATTCGGTACACATATCTCCGAAGATGGTAAAACAGTAATCTTTGATGAGTTGAATTGGACTGCTGACGATGTAGCAGCTTTCAATAAAATCCTTATCGTTGCATGTGGTACAGCATACCATGCAGGTCTTGTAACAAAACAATATATTGAAAACTTGGCGCGTATTCCTGTAAATGTGGAAATCGCATCTGAGTATCGTTATAGCAATCCGTTGACTGATGATAAAACATTATGTATCGTTATCAGTCAATCCGGTGAAACATCCGATACATTGGCTGCTTTGAAAGAGGCTAAACGTCATGGCGCTAAATCCTTGGCAATTACAAACGTAGTAGGTTCCAGTATTTCCCGTGAAGCAGATAACACTGTGTACACATGGGCAGGTCCTGAAATCTCTGTAGCGTCTACAAAAGCGTACACGACTCAATTAGTAGCAGGATTGTTGTTTGCTGTATATCTTGGCCAATTAAATGGTAAAATGGATCCGGCTTTAGGCGGAGAAATCCTTTGCGGTGTTAAAAGCTTGCCTACATTGATTCATGAAATCTTTGAAGTAGACGAAGATATGAAAGCCTTTGCAAAACATTATGGCTTCAAATCTGATGCGTTCTTCTTGGGCCGTGCTATCGATTATGCAGTAGCGATGGAAGGTGCTTTGAAATTGAAAGAAATTTCTTACATCCATGCTGAAGCATATGCTGGTGGCGAGTTGAAACATGGTACATTGGCTCTTATTGAAGAAGGCGTACCTGTTATCGCATTGGCTACACAAGAAGATGTGTACGATAAGATGATCAGCAACATCCGCGAAGTAAAAGCTCGTGAAGCGGTTGTAATCGGTATCGGTATGAAGGGTGACGAAGAATTGTCTAAACACGTAGACCATACAATCTATGTGCCTCGTGCCAATAAATTCATCGCTCCAATCCTCGCTGTTGTACCATTGCAATTGTTGGCGTACTACGCAGCGATTACACGCGGCGCAGATGTAGATAAACCACGTAACTTAGCTAAATCTGTAACCGTAGAATAATATATATAACCAACAGTGCTTCGGCACTGTTGGTTTATTTCAATATAGGGAGACTATTATGGCAGTTATATTTTCCGGCATCCAACCAAGTGGTGAGTTAACACTTGGTAACTATTTGGGGGCTTTACGTAATTTCTTAGACTATCAAGATACTGATGAATGTTACTATTGTATCGTTAATCAACATGCGATTACAGTACCACAAGATCCAAAAGAGTTATTTCAAAATACTCGCAATTTGGCAGCGTTATACCTCGCTGTTGGCCTAGATCCTAAAAAGGTAACATTATTTGTTCAATCCGAAGTACCTGAACATGTAAAACTTGGTTGGGTTATGCAATCTATTAGCTATGTAGGCGAATTAGAACGTATGACACAATATAAGGATAAATCTCAAAAGCAAGGTGACTCTATTCCTACAGCGTTGCTTACGTATCCACCATTGATGGCGGCAGATATTTTGTTATATGGTACTAACTATGTTCCAGTAGGGGAGGACCAAAAACAACATCTTGAGTTGACTCGTAATTTGGCAGAGCGTTTTAACCGTAGATTTGGAGAAACTTTCGTAGTACCTGATATCAAGGTAGGCGAAGGTGGTGCTCGCGTTATGAGCTTACAAGAGCCAACTAAGAAAATGAGTAAATCTGATGATAACCAAAATGCTACAATCCGTCTTTTGGATGCACCAGACTTGATCGTGAAAAAATTGAAACGCGCTCAAACTGACTCTGACAACGCGGTGCGTTACGATAAAGAAAACAAACCTGGCATTTCTAACTTGATGGGCATTTACCGTGCTATCACAAAAGACAGCTATGAAGCTATCGAAGAAATGTATGCTGGTAAAGGGTATGGCGCATTTAAATCGGATATTGCTGATTTGCTTGTAGCAACACTTGAACCAATTCAACAACGATACAATGAACTCATAACAAGCCCTGAACTAGATATCATTTTAGATGAAGGTGCTGCAAAAGCACATGCAAAAGCATCTATGATGTATCGCAAGGTTGAACAAGCGATGGGGCTTTGCCGTAAATAAGTATTTACATACACTTTTGAGGTCAATTATGACAAAACAAGAGGTAAGCGAACGATTTTCGGGTGGCCATGTAAAGCACATGGTCACCACACATAAGGCCGTACAGTGGCTAGGACGGATTCTAGGCATTGTAATTTGTGTTGCCCTCATTAAATGGGCCCCACATGATATAGGTAATCGCATGCTTTGTTATGCATTGGTCGTTTGCTTGTTATGGTGGGTACACGGGCTCGATATAGTGCTCGTATATATTTGTGAAAAAGGTTTTGTCATCAAACAGAGACCGACAAATTTACGTGACTATTTTCGTAGTGCCATTAATTTAGATGATTACTATGTGTATGTTCCTTTTGAAAGCGTAGTTGGGTTTACGCCTGATTGGAAAGAGCTACAAGCCGTTAATACTCATGGTGGCATTTATGTAGTACCTTTAGATCTGCAACTTGCACCGTATAAGGATAAAATGCGCCTTCAAGCCGCCATAAAACATTATAGAGATACACATGATATATAATTTTGTAAATTTATTGATTTAACTATTTACAACTTTAACATGCTAAAGTATAATAGGTTCATAAGTTAAAACATGACCTATAACATATTGTGTGGAGGATATTATGAACTGGAAAAAGATTATGGCTGTAGGTTTGGCTGCAGTTTCTATGATGGCTTTTGTAAGCGGTTGTGGTAGTGATACAAAGAAGGCTGATACTCAATTACCTAAGAAAATTGTTATTGGCCTAGATGATAGCTTCCCACCAATGGGCTTTAAAGATGATAAAGGTGAAATCGTAGGTTTAGATATCGACTTGGCTAAAGAGGCTGCTAAGCGCGCTGGTATGGACGTTGAGTTTAAAGCAATTGACTGGTCCAGCAAAGAAGCGGAGTTAAAATCTAAGAAAATCGACGTATTGTGGAATGGTTTAACTGTTTCTCCTGAACGTGAGAAAAATATCTTGTTCTCTGATACATATATGAAAGATAAACAATACATCGTTGTTCGTAACGATGATAATGCTATCAAGGGTAAATCTGATCTTGCTGGCAAGGTTGTAGGTGTGCAACAAGCTAGTACTGGTGAATCTGCATTACAAAACGATCCTAGTGGCAAAACTGTTAAAGAAATTAAATCCTATGCTGATTTCGTAAGTGCATTTATGGATCTTGGCATTGGTCGTGTCGATGCAGTTATCGCTGATGGTGTTATTGCTCGTTACCTCATGACAAAAGAACCTGGCAAATACAAAATTGTAGAAGGCACTGATTACGGCGTAGATAACTTTGCTGTAGGGTTCCGCAAAGATGATACCGCATTACGCGATAAAATCAATGGTATCTTAGCTGAAATGAAAAAAGATGGTACTGCTGATAAAATCGTTGAAAAATGGTTGGGCTCTAGCGCAGATTTAGATAAGAGCGATGCTAAATAGTACGATTCGTGATATACTAATAGTACTGTGGTCAGTATGTACAACTGATAATTAAAGAACGAAATGTACACTAGAGAAGAGGCCATGTGCCTCTTCTCTATTCGTGTTTTGAAGGAGTATTTCATGTTAGATTATTTATTGCAGATTATCCCGACCATTGCGGATGGGCTTAAGGTCACCATTGCACTGTTCTGTGTTGTATGGGTACTATCTATACCTGGTGGTATCATATTAGCTTTACTGCGACTATCTAAGCTTCCTGTAGTCGATAAAATTGTTGAAGCCTTTGTATATCTAATGCGTGGTACGCCATTGATGTTACAAATTTTATTCATGTACTTTGCATTGCCAATCATGACGGATGGGGCTATCCAAATGGATGATGCAACAGCGGCAGTGGTTACCTTCGTACTTAACTATGCTGCCTATCTTTGCGAAATCTTCCGTGGCGGTATCCAATCGATTCCACGTGGTCAATATGAAGGGGCAAAGGTTCTTGGTTTTACATATGGTCAAACGATGCGTACCATTATTTTGCCACAAATGTTTAAACGCGTGTTGCCACCTCTTGCCAACGAAACGATTAACTTATTAAAAGATACATCTCTTGTATATGTATTGGCAATGAATGATATTTTGCGTATCACAAAGTCCATTGTTCAACGTGACTTTGATATTTCTGCGTTCCTTGTGGCCGCTATATTCTATCTAATCTTTACATTTATTTTGACAAATATCTTTAATTATTTAGAAAAACGTTTCTCTGTATATGATGAGTAAGAGGTAATTATGACTTTTGTAAATATGGAACGCATAGAGAAACACTTTAATAATAATGTGGTATTGAAAGATGTTTCCTTGCAAATGAATAAGGGCGAAATTGTATCTATTATCGGTCCATCTGGCTCCGGTAAGTCTACATTTTTGCGCTGCTTAGGTCAGTTGGAAACGATTGACGGTGGTACTATTACCGTTGATGGTGTAACGTTGGCATCTACAGATGCTAGCGGCGTCGTTACCTACGCTGATAAACATACCATGCATGATTTATTACTTCGCATGGGTATGGTATTCCAATCCTTCAATTTGTTCCCCCATATGACTGTTCTTGAAAATATTATGGTGGCACCGCATATGGTAAAAGGTATGAAAGATACCGATATTATGCCAATCGCAGAACGCTTACTTAATAAAGTAGGTCTTTGGGATAAACGAGATATGTATCCCTCTAGATTGTCTGGCGGTCAACAACAGCGTGTGGCGATTGCTCGTGCATTAGCCATGAACCCAGAAATTATGCTCTTTGATGAACCAACGTCTGCCCTTGATCCAGAATTGACTGGAGAAGTATTAAAAACGATTAAACAACTAGCCGATGATCGGATGACTATGATTATTGTTACCCATGAAATGAACTTTGCTCGAGAAGTTTCAGATCGTATCATCTTTATGGCAGATGGTATCATTCAAGAAGAAGGGGAACCGGAACAATTGTTTACCAATCCGCAATCTCCTAGAACTAAAGCTTTTTTAGAAAATATGTTATAATCCTTACCACCTATGTAATCATAGGTGGTACCTTCACATATATGAAAGGAACTTTATGAAATTACCTATCGCATTAGTATTAGCTGGATTGTCCATCGTATCTAGCGTTGCTTACGGAGCCTCTCCTGAACATGCTACGCCAAAGTCTATCGTAGCCTCGCAAGCAGATGCTCTTTCCGTATTGCCAGAGCAATATAAATCGTATGCTACTAAGATGAATACGGTTGTAAAGGATACGAAACACGGTTATACTTTCACCATTCCTTGGCGTGTAAATGATGGTGTTATGATTGATATGGATGTACGGAGTGAAAGTGAACATATACAGGGGTATTCCTTTAATTTGTCTGGACCAAATCAAGACGACGCCTATACCGTGTCTTTTACAAAGAGAAATAATACACCGCAAGGCAATGTGTCACAAAAGGTGTGGAATACAACATGGTATGATGTTCCAATTAAGGGTATGACGGATGAAGAATACCTTCGTATTTGGCGTCAACATAGTAATGTATTTGATACTAACGATATAGTGGGCGGATTCTTCCCAAAAAAGGGTGCACAAGCAGCACGCTGGAGCCGCACGACACCGAAGTCTTATGCAGAGATGACATCTACGGAAAAGGTTCATTCTATTTTTGAAGCTGAATTTATTATGGAAAAAGATCCAACGCATCGCTATAATCTTGTAAGTACGTATCCACCTATTCAGGCTAAATTTATGGAACAAGGTCTTATGGAAACGACAGTTCCTTCATTTTCTTTGTTAGATACTAAGAAGACTGGCTCTACATTAAATAATGTTAAGAAGCTATTGTCAGGTTCCAGTGATATCAATGTAGCAGAAGGTTTGAAATTCGTTAGTCCTAAAGGATTTTCACGCATTAATGACCCTAAAAAGATTACTTTCACAAAGGATAAGATTCGTCTCGACATAGAAAGTTTTTCTGTTCCTGTACAAGCGGTGAGCAGTGCTATGCCTACGATGATGGGCAAGCAGATGCTAGGTGACCAATATGTAAAATCTTTGGTGGATGTAAATAAGGCCACCATTGAACGATATGAAACACATATTATTGATGGTTCCGTTATGTTTTATGTAGCTGGGACAATGAAGAATCCTGAAGTCGCAGATACGAATACGGCGGAAACTGTTACATTCGGAGCTACGATTATTCTTGGAAATAATGGCAATGTCGGTGTAGCTCGCATGATAGCACCAATTGGTACTGTATTGACTACACCTGAACTAATCGATATTTTAGATGGATTTAAGTTAACGAATTCTTTAAATATCAACAATTCGTCTCAAGTTCTTTAATCTGCAAAAAAATGTGCTATAATGTATATAAATCCTAATCAAAAAAAGAGGATTTTTCCTAATATGTCTAGAATATTATAAATAGACTAAATGATTTTTAATCATATCCCTTCATGGGGATTAGAAATAGGAGGGGTTAATATGGTTACCTACAAAACTATTGTCGTACCTACTGATGGTTCTGAAAATGCTAAACGTGCACTAGAACATGCACTTGCAGTAGCAGATCGTAACAAAGCAGAATTGATTGTTGTTCATGTAGCAAATATTGTATCTGCTATTTCCAATTTTGATCAAACACCAATTTCTGGTGGCTATGTGTCTGAACAAATTGCAGAAGACATGGAAGAAACAGGTAAAGAAATTTTGAACGATGTAGTGAAAGAAATTCCTACAGGTGTTAAAGTTAAATCTGTATTTGAAGTTGGTTCCCCAGGCCCAGCATTGTTAGCTGTTGCTAAAAAATACAATGCTGATCTTATCGTAATGGGTAGCCGTGGTCTTGGACCTTTGAAAGGTTTATTCATGGGTAGTGTAAGTAGCTATGTAACTAGTCATTCCTCTTGCCCAGTATTGGTCGTTAAATAATATCATACAATTTAAAGGCTTTGTCATTGTGTACAAAGCCTTTTTTTGTATATAATAGATAGCATAGAGATAGTATTTAAATTTAGATAGATTATTAGTGTTAGTTTAAAAGAAAGGATCCCTATGATCGACGGGAACGAATCATTGTTAAAGTTAGCAGAATTGTTTAAGATTCTTGGCGATCCAACGCGCCTAAAGATTGTTGAGATACTGCTAGAAAATGAGATGTGTGTTAATCATATTGCAGAGACAATGGGCATGGGACAATCTGCTATTTCACATCAGTTGCGAGTATTGCGACAAGCTCGTCTTGTAACATATCGCAAGGAAGGGAAAACTGCATATTATTCTTTAAATGATGATCATGTAGAAGGCCTTGTGCGAATGGGTATGGATCACGTATCACATCAATAGAGTACTGTACCTGGTCTATCATATTGCATTATATGAATTAGATACAAGAAAGGGAGCCTCTCAAGGCTCCCTTTTGATGTATATATTTTTAGTATAATGGAAATATATAATAAGCTAATGTAATAAAGAGTGGCATGGTCACTGCCGATAATATGGTGGTACCCATTACGATTTGCGTAGCGTATTCTGGGTTGTTTTTCATTTCGATGGCGATGAGGGCCATGTTGATAGCCGTTGGTACGCTATAGGTAATGACGATTGTTTGTGCCGCAATTGGATGCATAGGACCATAGAAGATAATAAATAGTATGGTCATAACAGCGGCTAATAGGGGACTTATGATAAGTCGTAATGCACTAGCTAACATGACGTCAGCTTTAAAGAAATTCAATGGGGTCCGGTTAATTTGTACCCCTAAGGCTATCATGGCTACACCAACGAAGGCGTTGGCAAAGATGTTGAGAGGAGCAAAGAAGAAGAGACTATGAAGATCGAATGGCAATAATTGGCATAGTAAGGCCAGTGGAATGGCGTATACCATGGGCATGTGGAATACGACATTTAGTGCATCTTTCGTACTTAATCGACCTGCACCTGCTTGATAGAATCCATAAGTATTGCTCGTAATGGTTTGAATAATCATGATAGATACTACACTCACGAGGCCTAAGTTAGCATAGGGCGTAGCCCCATCGATGACATATGGTACATTAGCAAATACAAAGATGGCAAGGGCCACCCCCATATTACCTACATTATTGAACATGACGCAGTTTTTTAATGTTGCGATTTTAGCTACATCGTACCCCCGTATGCGCCCAATAATTTCAGAAATAATAGAGTTTAGTATAAGTACACACAGTGCACAGAAAACAATTTCCAATGTACTTGAAGTGAATTTAGCCTCATACATCGCCCTAAATACGAAGGTGGGCAATAATATATAGAAATTAAGTTTGCTCAGTGTATATAAGTCAAGTTTAAATTTTTTATCTAATACAAATCCAACGCCTATAAGCATAAATATAGGAATCATGGAATTCATGAAGATATGGCCTATTAATGTTAATAAATTCATGGTCTCACCTAGAGTTCTATAATATGTATAATTGTGATTACAATCATGGCATACTTCGGTTATAATCAATATACTATGTTATATATATCATACATTTCATATATAGCTTATACCTGATTTCTTTATAATAGTATCATACCATAGGATGTAGTGTTTAGGTTTATATTTTTAAGCATTTATATGTATTAATTCCGTAGGGAGCAGGAGGTTGTATGAGAAAAATTCTATTAGTTTTAATGAGTATTTGTATGCTCGCCTTTATAGTAGGCTGTGGTAATGATGCAAGTAAAACTACGGATAGCGCAAAGCCAAGTACGTCTGAAAAGATTACAATTCAAGCGGCTGCTAGCCTTAAGGGGGCTCTTACTGAATTAGCAGATGCGTATAAGAAAGAGCATAACTTAGCAGATGATCAAATCACAATTAACTTTGCTGGCTCTGGCACATTGCGTCAACAGATTGAACAAGGTGCACCTGCAAGCTTATTCATTTCTGCAGACGAAAAAAATATGAAGATGTTACAAGATAAAGATTTAGTAACAAATGTAAAACCATTTGTAACAAATGAACTCGTTCTTGTAGTTCCTAAAGGACAACCTAAAATTGAGTTAGATCAAATCGCATCTGTAAAACGTATTGTTTTAGGTAATCCAGATACCGTACCCGCTGGTAACTATGGTAAGCAAGTACTAACAAAATTAGGTGTATGGGACCAAGTAGAACCTAATGTGGTATATGCTAAAGATGTTAAAGCTGTAACGGCTTCCATTAGCCAAGCGGCTGGTGATGCGGGCTTTATCTATAAGACGGATGCTATTGCAGCCGGTGATGCAGTTGAAATTGCTGCAGTAACACCTGCAGATTCTCATGATCCTGTTATATACCCTATCGGTATTATTAAGAAATATGATAATGCTTTGGCTCAAGATTTCTATACATACGTAATGAGCCCAGAGGGACAAAAAGTATTGGAAAAATATGGATTCTCTACGTCTAAATAAGAATTTAACGCTAGCTTTTAGGGCTAGCGTTTTCTTATGATACAATAGAGTTATAATTTATTATCCGGCAGAGATTCGGCAAAGAAAGGAGGCCCGATATGAGTCCATTTTGGTTGTCATTGTGGGTGGCGAGTTTAGCTCTAGTTATTGTTATATTGACGGGCTTAGCTGCTTGTTACTGGATGAATCGATGTAAGTGGAGTGGTATCGCTGTTCTAGATGCCCTAATAACATTGCCGCTCGTGTTGCCTCCAGTAGTAGTTGGCTTTGCTTTGCTTATGGTATTTACACCGGGCTATGCATTCGGCGCTTGGTTAGAATCACATGGTTTAGGCGTCGTATTTACTGCAGCAGGTGCTGTTGTGGCCTCTTCTGTTATTGCCTTTCCTTTGTTTTATCAAACGGTGCGGTCCGCATTGCAGTCTGTAGACCATAATATGGAGGACGTAGCACGTACATTAGGCGCTTCAGAGCTGCGCATATTTTTTACAATCTCTGTACCATTGGCATGGAAGGGGATTTTAACGGGCAGCATATTGGCATTTTGTCGTGCTATGGGTGAGTTCGGTGCTACCATATTAATCGCAGGTAATATTCCTAAAATTACGCGTACCATGCCACTTGCTATCTATTCCTATGTAGAGGCAGGACAGTACATGGATGCCTTTGAACTCGTTATTTACATTTGTGTGCTTACATTAGCGCTATTGAGCGGGATTCACATCCTTACAAAAGGATCCTTGTTCCGTAATTTAGGGCGTAATTAGGAGGGACTATGATTACATTTTCTTTTACCATAGCAAGACCTTCTATGATTGTGAAAGCCGATGGTACTTTAGCTTCAGGAATTACGGTGTTAACCGGTTCATCTGGAAGTGGTAAAAGTACGTTTATTAAATGTATTGCAGGGTTAGTGAAACCTACAACTGGTATCATTCGATGCGATGAACGAACATGGGTTGACCGAGATCAAAATATATGGGTGCCAGCTCAAGAGCGTCAGGTAGGATATATGCCACAAGGCAATATCGTATTTCCTCATTTATCCGTGGAACACAATATTACATATAGTAAACGAGGCACACCTGATATGTGTGATTCTCTATTAAAACGTTTAGGATTAGAAAAATACCGTAACACTAAGGCGGGGCGCTTATCTGGTGGTGAACAACAACGTGTGGCTTTAGGTCGTGCACTCTATTCAAAACCAACTATATTGCTTCTTGATGAACCTTTATCTGCATTAGATTGGAACCTTCGGAAACAAGTGCGTGTGGATCTGGTTTCCATCATTCGTGAATGGGACGTGCCATGTGTATGGGTGACCCATGATGAAAGCGAAGCTGATGCAGTTGGTGATAGACACTGGAACTGTGAAGACGGACAAATTATTATACCTGAATAGTAAAACACCTTCATAAGCATGATTGCTTACGAAGGTGTTTTTGTTATTGTCTTTAGACTGGTTCGCGACGTAGTCGTGAATCATAAAACCACCCGCTATGCGGGTGCGGCAACGAAAGTTATACAAAAAAATCACCTTGCTTAAGTATAA
>OAWU01000849.1_pt1 | contig 14931 bp, 10 predicted proteins | sample 1477041 | NCBI WGS metagenome assembly OAWU01 (sample SAMEA2580266, study PRJEB22360) | human gut metagenome | biome: human gut; feature: human-associated habitat; material: faeces | place: Denmark | collected 2008/2010
AAAAATATTTGATCGGTCGTAGGTTCGAATCCTACCTGCGGAGCCATATGGAAACGTACTCAAGTTGGCTGAAGAGGCGCCCCTGCTAAGGGTGTAGGTCGCGAAAGCGGCGCGAGGGTTCGAATCCCTCCGTTTCCGTTACTTGCTAAAATGGTATATACCATTTTAGCTTTTTTGTTTACTTATATATAATGAATGAGAATTTCACTGTTCTTTTATATCAATTTTAAAATTCTAAAAACCTTTCCTAGATAATCTTCTCTAAGAAAGGTTTTTATACTTGTTGAACTTATAATTAATTTATTACATAGCAATATTTACCTGTTTTTAACTACAAAATTATCACTACATGAAATACGATAATTCGGATCTCTTAACTTCTCTGCAATTAATGTACTCATTGTTTCATCGTATGATTCATGTATAATAGCATTTTTCAAATAATTCTTGTAGTTACGATAACAATAGTCAGTCATTGTAACTCTATAACTCTTAGTCAAATCAATTTGATCTAACATTACTCGTTGACCAGGTTCTTGATTCATATCAATCTCATAATTGAATCCTTGCCACATTGTACATAATGTTTCATCAATAATTGTTAAGCTTAATTGCTCGTTAACAAAATCTAAATGTGAATAACTATACTCCAATATATCTTTGATATTTTGACCACTAATTGTCATATCCATTGGCTTATCTGGATATGGGTATGCATGATACAAATCTTCATTTCGAATCTGTCCACTCAGCCCCTTCTCTCCGTTCATAGGCACGTGGACACATGTTATACCATTATCAAATGCAAGGTGAATTGCATCATGTAATAATTGCGAAAATGGATGTGTTTGACAGACTAAATCTTGTAACCCATTTACTGATAACATCAAACCTTTATCACTTATGATTTCCTGTGACCAATAAGCCACTGCTTTTCTATCATAGAATGTTAAATCTAATAATTCTTGATCCTCTTCATACTCATTTAAATCAATCACTTTAGAATCAATGCTTTCAACATCATAAGTTGTTGTTCTCTTTTTAAAATTAATCGAAAGATGTACAAGCTCTTTGGCATCTTGACCAGCCTGAACATAATACGTTTCATGATCTTGACCTACTATTGTTTGATGCTGATGAGCTGTAATCATTAAATCTATAACACCGAGTTCTTCCATTAATTTTTCAGCTTCATTCGAACTTGCCTTTTTATTTTTCGTACTATTACTAATTTTATTCAATCCACCATGATAAATTACAATCAAAAAATCTGGCTCTTCAACTTCATGGATATATCTAATCCATCGTTTTGATGCCACTAATGTCTTTTCAATAGATACATCTTGCTCCATTTCAGAATACTCATTTTCCATTAAACCATCTGCTGTGACGCCTACGATAGCAATTTTTAAGTCACCAAAATGTTTAATACAATATGGAGTTGAAAAATAAGGCTCCTTAGTAACATTGTATTCAATATTTGCTGATAACCATGGAAAACGTGCCAAAGCAATTGAACGAGTTAAAAATGATAAACCAAACTTGAATTCACTTGGACTCACACCGCTAGCATCATAATGCATTCTGTTCATTAACTTTATCATTGGATGTCGTTTATAAGGTGCAACAATAGCATAATAATAGGCCGCTAACGAGCCAGCTAAACTTCCGCCACTATCTAATAAAATGACGCGATGATTTTGTGCTCTTACTTGGTTAACATAAGTACCAGCTCTATAAATATTTGAACCATAATCACCATTTAAGAAATGACTATGCATATCTGACGTAGTTAAAATCTCTACATTAATGTTTTCATTTTTTTCCATCATGTTACACCTCTCATTGTTACTAGTTTACCATTTTCAAAACCAATCGTCTTATAAAATAAGTTAAAAATACAAACTAAAAAAGCAATCTAAGTTCCAGTTAAAATCTACATTAACTTAACTTAGATTGCTATTATATTATCCTATTTGAATACGTTCTTTTGGATAATGGAATTTATCTGGTTCTCGACGTCCTGCTATCATAATGATAAATGATATTAAGCCAACACGTCCTATAAACATGAGTACCATTAGTACGACCTTGGAAATATCACTAATATCACTTGTGACACCAAGCGATAGTCCACAAGTTCCAAATGCAGACATGACTTCAAAAAATACTTGTAAAAATGTAAGCTTACCATTTTCAGTAGCTGATATAATTAGCATTCCTAAAAATGTTAAAATTGTCGCCATTGTAAATACTGCAAATGAACGTTGAATATCCATAATGTGTACTTCTCTATTGTAAACTTTAATGGATGTTTTATCGGCATTATTACTAAAGTTAATTAAAAACAAAATTAAAATAGCGAAAGTTGTTGTACGAATACCGCCACCAACCGAACTTGGCGAAGATCCTATAAACATTAAAATACCCATGATAATATTCGTAGGGTCACTTAGAGTTGTCACATCAATTGTTTGAAGACCTGCACTTCTTGTAGTCGCTGATTGAAACAGCGAATAGAATAACGATTGATGCCAATTTAATCCTTTGAACGCATGGTTATGTTCAAATAATAGAATGGCTAATACCCCAACAACAAATAGGAATAAATATGTTGATGTCGTAATTTTAGTAAATAATGAAAATCTAAAATTAGTAACCCTATTTTGAATATAAGCTTTAACTTCTAATAATACTGGGAAGCCGATTGATCCTAAAATTATTAAAAATATAACTATCGCTTGTACAAAATAATCATGTGCATAAGGAATTAATGACTTACCTGTAATATCTAATCCACCATTGGTAGTAGCAGAAATAGAAACAAAAACACCTTGCATGATTGCATATTTTAAATCTGGATTATCTCGATAAAAGTAAAATGCTAATAACATGGCTCCTACGAGTTCGATTACAAATATTGATTTTACAATATCAATAATCAATTTGACGGTACCACTCATTGTGTTTTTGTTATTATCTAACATAATTAACTGACGTTCTCTAATTCCAATATGTTTACCTAGTACCACCCATAACATCGTACCAATTGCCATGACGCCAATTCCACCAATATTTAATATCACGAGGATAATTAATTGTCCAAATGTAGAATAGGTATCGACAATACTTATCGGAGACAATCCAGTAACACTAATTCCGGATACGGCAACAAATAATGTGTCAATTGGATTTACTTCTACACCTGGTTTATGAACATACGGTAAGTTTAATAATAAAAATGCAATGACAATTGCGACGATATAGTACAATACAATACCTTGTTGAGGGCTTGATCTTTTTAAAAACTGGCTAAAAATTGACACGTTGTTCACCTCAACATTATTTTAGTTTAATATTAATTTCTTTCTCTTTACCATCTCTATAAATCTTCGCTGTAATTGATTTCAAGTCATCTTTATGACTAAATATAATCTGCCTAAAGCGTAAATCATCTTCTAAAAGTTTGCCATCTAATTCAGTAATTACATCACCTTTTTTCAGACCAGATTGATCTGCTAAACCATTGTTGTCAACTTGATCTACAACAACACCGTTCTTAACTTTTCCTGGCAATTTAACTGCTTGTCTTTCAAAACTATTTAGACTGGCAATATTCTTCATTTTAACACCTACATCGGGATAGTCAATTTTACCTTTTGTTTCTAAATCTTTTACAATCTTTTGTACTTCATTAACAGGTATTGCAAATGACATATTTTCAACGTTTGGCATACTAATTTTAGCTGCAACTACACCAATTAATTTTCCTTCTCTATTGACGACAGCACCACCCGAGTTACCTGGATTTACTGATGCATCAATTTGGAAAGCTTTCATCAACATATCATATTTATTACCTTTATCGAAATCAATAGGAACATTTCTGTTCAGACCTGAAATAATACCTTCTGTCACAGTGCCTTTAAAGTCTACACCAAGTGGATTACCTACGACTAATATTGGCTCTCCTAACACTAAATTATTTGAATCTCCAATAGCTATCTCTTTCACTGAACTGTCTGAAGAAGTCGCTTTAACAACAGCTAAATCTGACCATTTATCTTTACCAAGCACTTTCCCAACAACACTCTTATTATTCGAGAAAGTTATTTTTTGATTTTCTTTATCACCGACAACGTGTGCATTCGTAACAATATATAACGTATCTCCAGATTTTTTATATACAACACCTGATCCTACTTCGTCTTGAGATGCTTTATCTTTAGGTAATGATGAATCTTTTGATGTTTCATTTTCAACTGTAACGACCGATTTAACTGTGTTATTGGCATTTTTCATCGTTGTCGTATATTTTTGAGCATTTGCATCATTATTATCATTCATGCGATCATTTTTGTTCACATTATTAAAAATGGCATTCAAAATAACAATTAGAATAATAATACCCATTAGAATAACTAATTTAGGCCAATACATCATCCAAAACTTTTTCAAAATGTCACTATAATTATTATTCGTAGCGCGCCCTTTGTTCAATTTTGATGTAGCCTTTTTTTGATTATTATTTGCCGATGTCTTTGTATTTGTTTTTTGACCGTTTAATTTATCATGGTCATTAATAGAAATATTTCTTTTTTCAGTGCTACGATGAGATGCAGTTGACTGACTTTGATATCCCACCGTTTCAGACGAGTCTGCATTTTGTTTATGTTTATCTTCAACATGAATTTTTTCATCAAGTTTTCGATCGTCATCTGTTTTTGATAATGATGGTGTATTGATATCATTATCAGGATTATCGTCAACAATATGATTTTCTCTCATGACGTTATCTTTATCATCACTTATCGATGGTATATGATGACTTAAATCATTTTCATGATTAGACTTGTCATTTTGTTCGCTATCACCATATGTATAGGTTTTTGTTTGCTCATTTTGACTTTGCTGTCTTTTCAATTTCTGTTCTTCCGGCAAAGTTAATGGCTTCTGATTATTTACTTCATCATCAGATTCCGACAATTTTGGTACTGTATTTGATTTGTCTGATATTACTTCAGATTTCAGATTACTACTTTTATTTCCATCTGAACTGTCTTTTTTTATTTTCTCTGTCTGCATCGAGCTGTCTGAATCAGTTCTTGAAGACTCAGAATCAATTCTAGTCTCTTTATCATGTTCTGAAGGTTTAGAAAGTACATGTTGCTCTTCATGACCAACTTTGTTTTTATCTGAACTTAGCTTTCTCATGTCAGTTGATTCTACTTTATCGGTTGATTTAGTTGATAAAGTCGCTTCAGAATTTTGCTCATAATATTTTGATTTCTCTGTATCTTGGTCCACTGAATCTAATGAATTTTGTTTTTTAGATACATCGTCTGTTATATAATGATCTCTGTTATATGCTGACTTACTATCCTGATTACTTTTACTTTCTTCAGCTTTATTCTCATTAACATCACGGTTTCTCTGTTCTAAATGCGATGATAAACTATTTTTAAAACGTTCGTGCTTATCAATTGAATCTTTATGTATTTGCTTATCTGCTTTTTTTGATGTTGTATTATCTATATTTTGTTTATCTTGATGTTGATTTAAATTTTCTTCTCTGTCTTCGTTGTGGAAGAATTCACGACGCTTACGTCGGTACTGACTTTTAGGAATTACATGTTTTTTACCAATATCCACTAATGTCCACTCCATTCAATAAAATCACTTATCATTATGACACATTAACACCTAATTTGCTTTAAAATCTATATAATTTCTATTGAAAAAATGCTAAATATAAAAGGCACATTTTCTTAATACTATATCGCATCTTTTGATTCACATTCTTCAAAATCCATTTTTCATAAATCACTCAATTAAATGAAAAAGGACAACCTTAAACTAAATTAAGATTGTCCGCTTCACATCAATTATTTATGCGATTTTTTATTTTTAACAACTGAACCTAACCAACCGATAATTACTAATCCAATTAGTACTGTCCAGAAAATAGATTGCCATAATACGCCATGTGGGAAGTGCTCAGGCAATACAGCGATGTCTGGGTGCGCTAATACCATGACAACTAATTTAACACCTACCCAACCAACGATCGCGAAGGCTGCACCTTCAAGTCCTGGATATTTGTTTAATAGCTCTACAAACCATGTTGCTGCATAACGCATTAGAATAACACCAATCATTCCACCTAGGAACATGACTACGAACTGACCTAAGTCCATACCACCAAAGTGAATACCAACTTTAGGAAGTGTTACAGCAATAGCTAAAGCAGCAAGCATAGAATCAATGGCAAATGCGATATCTGCAAATTCTATTTTCAACACAGTTCCCCAGAATGATTTGTTACTTGCTTTAATCTCTTCACCAGATTCATCATAATGATGATCATCTCCAGCTTCAGGACTTTCAATTTCTGGGTGTTTAAAGAACTGCCACAGATTTTTGATTGACATATAAATTAAGTAAACCGCTCCTGCAGCTTGAATAAACCAAAAGTTCGCGATAATACTAATTAAGAATAATGCTAAAAATCTAAATACAAATGCACCTAACAAACCGTAAAACAAAGCTTTTTTACGCTGTTCGGGTGGTAAGTGCTTAACCATTACAGCCATAACAATCGCGTTATCTGCTGCTAATAAGCCTTCTAAAAATACTAAAACGACAAGTACCCATAAATAAGGTAAGATCAAACTTGGATCCATTAACATGTACAACTCCTTTAAATAAATAAGTTAAGTACAAACAAAAAGACCTATGCTAAATAAATAGCAAAGGTCTCACTAAGCAATTTAAATTGCCCACTTTACCGGAAGATATCTTCGTAATGACGATAAAGTGTCGAATCATTTATACGGTCATGATTCTTAAGTTACTCCCCTCTGACAAAATGCCATAGGTTATTCATTTGATACATCATAGTATACCTTTTTCTTTTAAAATATACAATTTATTTTTCTTCAACGAAACAATTATTTTTAATGTAACAAATTCGATTATACAATTGAGCCGTTAAAGTAAACTATACAATTTAATTTCAGGGAATTTCTCTTCGAACCATCTTGTTGCAAATTCATTTTCAAATAAGAATACTAAATCGTCATATCTATCTTTCACTAAAATCGATCTTGATGTGTTCATCTTATCTGTAATTTGGTCTTCATTTTCAATCCAACGTGCAATTTTACGGCCTACTGGCTCCATAACAACATCAACATTATATTCATTTTTCATTCTATGTTCGAAAACTTCAAATTGTAACTGACCAACAGCACCTAAAATAATTTGGTTTGTGTGTAATGTTTTATAGTATTGAATCGCACCTTCTTGTACTAATTGTTCAATACCTTTATGGAAATGCTTCTGTTTCATGACGTTTTTAGCAGAAACTTTCATAAAAATTTCTGGCGTAAATTGTGGTAAATCTTGGAAACTGTAGGTTTGTTTCCCACCAACTAAAGTATCTCCAATTTGATAATTACCAGTATCATATAGTCCAATGATATCGCCTGCTACAGCATGATTCACAGTTTCTTTATCGTCTGCCATAAATGACGTTGAACGTGTGATCTTTTGCTTTTTATTAGTACGTTGCAAAGTAACATCCATACCACGTTCAAATGCACCACTAACGACACGCATAAAGGCAATTCTATCACGGTGTTTAGGGTCCATGTTGGCTTGAATTTTAAAGATAAATCCTGAAAATGAATCATCAAACGGGCTTACTTCAACGTCTTCTTTTGTTTGTCTCGCATTTGGCATTGGCGCAAAATCAACATATGCATTTAAGAAATTTTGTACACCAAAGTTAGCTAAAGCTGAACCGAAAAATACAGGTGTTAAGTCTCCACTCAACAGCGCGTCATTATCAAAGGCTTCACCCGCTTCTTCAACCAACATTAATTCTTCAATCGCTTGTTCAAAAGCACTATCATTTGTAATTGCATGATCTTCTTCCAACTCAAAATCATCATTCAAATGTAATATATTTTCTTCATCTCTAAATGGTTCAATTGTTTTAGACTTTCTATCAATGATGCCAAAGAAACTTTGTCCCATACCAATTGGCCAATTCATAGGGTATGTTTCAATATTTAATGTCTCTTCGATTTCATCTAATAATTCAAATGGTTCTTTACCTACTCGGTCTAATTTATTAATGAATGTAAAGATTGGAATACCACGCATTTTACAAACTTTAAATAACTTCAATGTTTGTGGTTCAATACCTTTTGCACAGTCTATGACCATGACAGCACTGTCAACTGCCATTAATGTTCTATACGTATCTTCTGAAAAGTCTTCATGTCCTGGTGTATCTAAGATATTGATTTTATAATCATCGTAATCAAATTGCATTACTGAACTAGTTACAGAAATACCACGCTCTTGTTCAACTTTCATCCAGTCACTTGTCGCAAATTTACCAGTCTTCTTCCCTTTAACTGTACCCGCTTCACGAATAGCACCACTGAAGTACAATAGTTTTTCAGTTAACGTTGTTTTCCCTGCATCGGGATGTGAAATAATCGCAAAAGTCTTTCTAGACTCAACTTCTTGCTTTAAGTTCATTAGTCTTTCTCCTTTTTATATGTTTCTATCCAATCTGTTAGTTGTGATGCAATCGATTCTGCCTCTTCCTCTTCTTTAAAAACAAACAATTGCATGAGTATTGCTTCAAAACAAGTTTCTTCATCTAATGTCATTGCCATCTGATATGACCAAAACCAATCTGGTATAGCAATGATTATCTGGTTATTTAATGCTTCGAATAAATAAACATCAATAGTTTTACCTTCATCAATAAATCTTTTATTGATCAACAGGGCCACCACCGAACTTTTTGTAAGCTGCTTCAAGGCCAATTAAATCATCTCGATGTGGCACCTTAATATGCCCTGGCATGATTTGATATGGTTCTCTTCCTTTTGATGCTAAAACGACAGTATCCCCAGGCTCAGCTATGTCAATTGCATGTTTTATCCCTTCTGCACGATCATCAAATTCAATATAGTTTTGATGTGTTGCACCTTTGGCTAATTCTGCCGTTAACATTTTCGGGTCATCATTTGCCGGATTATCCGGTGTGAAAATGACATAATCTGCACGACAGGCAACTCGCCCCATTTCAGGCGTTTTAGTTAAATCACGTTCGCCTGCCATACCAACTAAAAATATCAACTTTTGCTTTACAAAAGGCTGTACTGCATCGATTAATTTGTTCATACCATCAGCTGTATGTGCATAATCGATAATTAAATCAATAGGTAACGAAGGATCTAAAACTTCTAATCGCCCTTCAACAGGTTCTAAATTTTCAACAGCTTTAATAATCGTTTCTAAAGATGTACCTTTACTCCACACCGCAATCATTGCCGCCATAATATTAGAAATATTAAACTTACCAACATAAGGCGATTTTACTGGGTAAGTTCCAAAAGGCGTTACAAAATCAAAGCTGACACCTTGTAAAGATTCTTGAATATTTTTAGCCATAAATTGGGCTTCCTCATCAATTCCATAACTAAATACTTCATAAGGCGTCACTGTTCTTAAATACTCAGAAAATGAATCGTCATTGTTTAACACGACATACTTTTCTTTCGACAAATCTTCACCTAATTGACTAAACAATAAAGACTTCGCGTGTCCGTATGCTTCCATTGTGCCATGAAAATCTAAATGGTCTTGTGTTAAATTTGAAAATATTGCAACGTCAAATTCAACGCCTCGCAGTCTTCCTAATACTAAGCCATGGCTTGATACTTCTAATGTCATAGATTCAGCGCCTGCATCAACTGCTTCTTTAATTTTCTTAGTTAAAGAAACTGTTTCTGGTGTCGTATTTGCACCTTTTGTCTTTGTTTCATTAATTTGGAAACCATTAGTTCCTAAATATGCACTATTTTTTTGTAACTTTCTTTGAATTAAATGAATCATCGTCGCAATAGAAGTTTTACCATTTGTACCCGTTACACCAAATGTCACTAACTGATGACTCGGATAATCATATAATGTGTGTGCTAGAATACTAGCTACTCTTAATGTGTCCGGCACAACCACTTGTGTTACGTTAGCTGGTAATGATTGTTCTTTATTGACCACTACCAACTTACACCCTTGATCAGCTACATTTTGACAGAACTTATGACTGTCTACAGTATATCCAACTGAAGCGACAAAAATGCTACCTTCTCTCGCTGTACGTGAATCAGTAGTGATATCATCTATTTGTTGTTCTAAAGAACCCAATACACGCTTTACTTTTACTTTCTTAAACAACGTACTTGCATCCAAACTGAACCGCTCCTTTTTCTACAATATGTTTATTATACACGTTTTGTTGATGTTAATAAATTTATAATTTCACTGTTATATCCTACTAATCAGCATTTTCTAATTTCTACTATTAAAAATAAAACATACGGTATTATGAATTAGTTTTACAATTATGGCTCATCTTAAATTATTAAAACCATCTTGTAACTTGGTATAATATCATAATTGTTTCCAAAAATATGCTATAATTGTATACTGGATAATTTTAAATATACAAATAAAACATAGAACAATAAATTGCTTTATAAAATAACGTTTTATTTTGTATCAATTCATCTATTGATTAAAATTGCTATAAATGTAACGACTTTGCGTCTTTATTTCTTTTATAATGCCGTAAAATAAGTTACACTTAAATAAAATTTTCAAACTAACGGAGGGTGGCTATTAATGGTTACTCAAAATAAAAAGATATTGATTATTACTGGCTCATTCGGTAACGGTCATATGCAAGTTACACAGAGTATCGTTAATCAACTTAATGATATGAATCTAGACCATTTAAGCGTCATTGAGCACGATTTATTTATGGAAGCTCATCCAATTTTGACTTCTATTTGTAAAAAATGGTATATCAATAGCTTTAAATATTTTAGAAATATGTACAAAGGGTTTTATTACAGCCGCCCAGATAAACTAGACAAATGTTTTTACAAATACTATGGACTTAATAAGTTAATTAATTTATTGATAAAAGAAAAGCCAGATTTAATATTATTAACGTTTCCTACACCAGTTATGTCGGTACTAACTGAGCAATTTAACATTAATATTCCAGTTGCTACAGTGATGACAGACTATCGCTTACATAAAAACTGGATTACGCCGTATTCAACAAGATATTATGTGGCAACAAAAGAAACGAAACAAGACTTCATAGACGTAGGTATTGATCCTTCAACAGTTAAAGTGACAGGTATTCCTATTGATAACAAATTTGAAACGCCTATTAATCAAAAGCAGTGGTTAATAGACAACAACTTAGATCCAGATAAGCAAACTATTTTAATGTCAGCTGGTGCATTTGGTGTATCTAAAGGTTTTGACACGATGATTACTGATATATTAGCGAAAAGTGCAAATGCACAAGTAGTTATGATTTGTGGTAAGAGCAAAGAGCTAAAGCGTTCTTTAATAGCTAAGTTTAAATCTAACGAGAATGTATTGATTCTAGGTTATACCAAACACATGAATGAATGGATGGCATCAAGTCAACTTATGATTACGAAACCTGGTGGTATCACAATAACTGAAGGTTTCGCCCGTTGTATTCCAATGATTTTCCTAAATCCTGCACCTGGTCAAGAGCTTGAAAATGCCCTTTACTTTGAAGAAAAAGGTTTTGGTAAAATCGCTGATACTCCAGAAGAAGCAATAAAAATTGTAGCTAGTTTAACGAATGGTAATGAGCAATTAACTAACATGATTAGTACAATGGAACAAGATAAAATTAAGTATGCTACACAGACAATATGTCGAGACTTACTTGATTTAATCGGTCATTCATCACAACCACAAGAGATTTATGGAAAGGTTCCTTTATATGCAAGATTCTTCGTTAAATAATTACGCTAATCATAAAAATTTCATTTTAATGCTTATTATCTTATTTTTAATGGAATTTGCGAGAGGCATGTATATCCTAAGCTATATTAATTTCTTGCCAACAGTTACATCCATTGCTGTAGCAATAACGTCTCTAGCATTTTCAATACATTTTATTGCTGATGCATCTACAAACTTTGTTATAGGATTTTCACTGAAAAAATTCGGCACAAAAATCGTTTTAACGACTGGATTTATTTTAGCATTTACAAGTTTATTTTTAGTTATTTGGTTTCCAGCATCACCTTTTGTAATCATATTTAGTGCTATGATGCTCGGTATTGCAGTTAGTCCTATTTGGGTAATTATGTTATCCAGTGTTGAAGAAGATAAACGTGGTAAACAAATGGGCTATGTTTATTTTTCATGGTTGTTAGGCCTATTGGTAGGTATGGTTTTTATGAATCTACTTATCAAAGTGCACCCAACACACTTTGCCTTCATGATGTCTTTAGTCGTTTTAATTGCATGGATATTATATTATTTTGTCGATGTAAAGTTAACAAATTATAATACTCGTCCAGTTAAAGCTCAATTGAGACAAATTGTTGATGTGACAAAGCGCCATTTATTGTTGTTCCCTGGTATTCTTTTACAAGGTGCCGCAATTGCTGCCCTAGTTCCTATATTACCAACATATGCTACTAAGGTTATTAACGTAAGTACAATTGAATATACTGTTGCAATCATTATTGGTGGTATCGGCTGTGCAGTTTCGATGCTATTTTTATCGAAACTAATAGATAACCGCAGCAGAAACTTTATGTATGGTGTTATTCTAAGCGGATTTATTTTATACATGATATTAATTTTCACTCTATCTATGATTGTTAATATTCACATCGTGTGGATTATCGCTTTAGCTATCGGTCTAATGTATGGCATCTTATTACCAGCATGGAATACCTTTATGGCACGATTTATCAAATCAGATGAACAAGAAGAAACTTGGGGTGTTTTTAATAGTATCCAAGGATTCGGCTCAATGATCGGGCCATTATTTGGCGGATTAATTACACAATTTACCAACAATTTAAACAATACATTTTATTTCTCGGCATTAATCTTTTTAGTCTTAGCTGTATTTTATGGAAGCTACTTTATAGCAAATAGAGAAAAAGCTAAGTAAGGTTAAAACGTATTTTAAAATAAAGAAAATGGTCATTTTTATTACATTCAATAAAAATGACCATTTTCTTATTAATTCAAACATACTACGATTAACAATACTATTATGTTACTTAAGCTAATTTAAACGTTTCAATAACTTTCCATTTATCTTCGTCATCGTCAAAACGTAACAAAGTTAATTCATCGATAATTTCTTTATGGTCTACCCCAGCTAATGCTACTTGACCAAAAATATCTTCGAATTCTTGGCTAGATAGTCCTTGTGCTATTGTAAAGTGTGGCACAAAAACATGTTCAGCTTCTCCATAGAAATCTTCTCCATTAAAGCGATTAAACAATTCTTCTAAGTCGTCCGTCTTCGCAACTTTAAAGTAAATCACATTGTTCGTTGGTTTGAAGCTAGAAGCTTTTGTAGCATGAACTTCTACTGCTGGTATACCATTAATACGAGCTCTAACCTGTTCAATGACAGAATCTAAATCACCATCTTCAATTTCAAATGGCGCTTTAATTGTCACATGTGGTTTAATTCGTGAATACTGTTTATCATATCTTTTACGGTAAGAATCCACCGCTTCTTGAAATGACTTTGATGGAATTAATGCTAATCCTAAAATCATCTGAATTCCTCCTTTGTTTAACCTATTGCTATTATATCAAATTTCTTTGAAAACCGTTACATTAAAAATAATTCATTATACATCTTTTGCAATTTCGACAAATTTAAATTAAATCAAACAGTAAAATCTTTTATAAATTATATTATAGACCAAACTATATGAAGACAATTCATACTAAATCTACTAATGTAAATTACTCATAATGTTGATCATCTGTGTTTTTACGTAAAAAATACAATAATATATCTGACAGCAATGGTTTCCAATCTTTCCATTGGTGACCACCTTCAAATTCATCGTAATAATAAGTTATATTATATTTCTTAATTTGTTCAGCTAATTCTCTATTCGGTGTTAAGAAATCGGCACGCTTACCATTTGTTGGTAAAGTAAAATCTTTTTCATCTAGACCAATGACATGCCAAATTGTCAATTGTTCTTTATTAGCACATTGATTTAGCTTATCTAATACTTTGTCATCTGAATGTGGACTTAACATTGCTACACGACTAAAAATCGTTGGATAGGTCAACGCCGTTAATAAGGCAATACTACCCGCTAAACTATCCCCTACTAATAACCTTGCATTACCTACTTTCAGTGTAGAAAACGTCGAGTCAATAAATGGCAATATTTCTTTACCGACTGATTGAATAGTTAAATGAGAACGACTTCCTTGTGGATGAAATTCCTCTCTACGCTTATCAACGTCTTCATAATGGAATCCAACAATGATCGCATCATCAATACGCGCTTCTTTGATTAACGATTCATATGTACGTTGTATTCTCCCGAAACGTAAAAAATCTAATCCGTCAAAGCAAAGAATGACATTATATTTAACAAGTTGATTATAAGATTCTGGTAAATAAATACTTATCGTGACATCTCTATTTAAAATATTACTATATAAAACATGTTTATTAATCTTACCAGTTTTAAATTCTGACATAAAAAAGTGCCCCCTAGTAGTTGTATTGTTATTGTACCAAGAGACACTATATTTTTAAAATTCAAATTTCTGAGCACCTAAAATTATCAATGCTGTTTCTTTTTTTATCAAATGATCACTACATATACTATAAACAAAAGTAGATTACTTTTTGGCACGTGCTTGTTTTAAACGTTCTGGATATGTCTTCAACCAAAAGACAGCATTAGGTAATTTATTCGGATCAGGTTGATAAACTGCATTATAACCGTTTCCTAAACGTTTCTTTTGAATTTCATAATCTTTTAAAGCATTTACGGCAGG
>OAWU01000868.1_pt1 | contig 14613 bp, 9 predicted proteins | sample 1477041 | NCBI WGS metagenome assembly OAWU01 (sample SAMEA2580266, study PRJEB22360) | human gut metagenome | biome: human gut; feature: human-associated habitat; material: faeces | place: Denmark | collected 2008/2010
GGGCGGATGCGCCCCGGAGCCCAGCCAGCCGGGAGAGGCAGCCACGAACGCGCCCACGCCGTCCCAATTGCCGGAAGCAGCGGCAACGGTAGCGGTTGTGCCGCTTATCGAAACCTGCTCCGGCGTGTTATAGATATAGAAACGGTATGTGCCCGGTTCGAACAGGTGGTCTATGCGGTTTGTCGTGCCGTCGAGCGTGGTCGAGTAGTCGGCTGCCTGCACCGTGTAGGATGCAGGGATGTCAATGTCCGTGCCCCGCCGCGACCAGTCGGCGGTAAGGGTTACCGTGCCGTGGTCGGGATGCGGTGTGTTGTAGATCGGGTCTTTCACGTCGCAACTTACTGCCAGCAGTAGCGCGCACCCAAAGAATGGGATAATTGCTTTTGTTCTCATATCGATCGTTTTTTATTTGTTCTGTTTGGTTCCTACTATTGTCCACAAAAAGCTAATTCCGATCTGAGTGGGTCCCCAAAAGTTTTTGGCCTTATTTTTATCTTGAAAAACACGCACTCTGTCGATCATTCCATAACTATCATATTCCGAATGTGTATATCCCAGACCAATATTGAAATCGATCGAGAAATGATGGGAAAGGTGAAGTTGATAACCGACTGTAGCACCCCCACCCCACAGTTTGCCCTGATAGCCGGTGTCCTTCGAGAAGAGGCTTCCCACGGGATACTTATATATATTGTATTCCCCGTAGCTGCCCGATGCGCCCACATAAAATCGTTTATCACGTAGCAGATACCAACGCACTTCCGGGTTCAGGAACCAGACCTTCTGTATCTTATCGCTGTTGCTTCCCCACCAGCCAAAGCTACCGTCTAACTTGATACCCATGTCGCGGTTCACCCGCCACTCCACACCGAGTGTAGGCAGCAGTATGGCATCATACAACATGTTCGTCCGCACAGCGAAGTAGTAAGGTTTTGAAGGCAGTATTCCATCAGGGGTAACTGCGTTTGTCGGTGAGGAGACAATCGCATCCGGCACTCCCCGGGGGAGTTGCGCGAAAGAATTTCCGGTTGCGGCAATACCCCAGACAAGGAGAGCCAACAGAATTTTTTGTAAATGTTTCATAGGTTCATATATTAGTTGTGTGTTAAATAAAATAAGTTATATCAATTCGCGGCGTGTGTGTCATGGGGTCAGTCATGCGTTCACCGGTCTCTTTGTTCTCGATGGTAGCTCTCACGGCTTCCGACAATTCCGCTTTGAGCACCTTTTCCATCATTTCTTTTTCTACACGTATCCGTTCCAGTTCCTTTACCAGACTATCTTGCTCACGGATACTTTTCGCCATATAATAATTGCATTTCTTTTCTATCTTCCGGCAATGCAGGAAGACGGATGTCACAATTACCAGCGAGCAAAAGGCAATTCCTAGAGAGATAAAGTTGATGTAATCATTCATGGGGCTCTGCTTTTTTTCTTGTTGCAAATTAGGTTAAATGCGGTCGAAAAAGTATTGCATTTTGTCCCTACTTTGTGGCGTTTTGTCATTTTCTGCTGTTTTACGGGCTTTCGGACATAGAAAAGAAGACTGCCTGACAGACTTCCTTTTAACCAGTTACCCCCTGTTACAATCATCTGTAGCAGGGGGTAACTTCATTTTTTAGGGCTTATCGGACAATCTTTCCGGTTCCGGTATGCTATTTCTTATTTTTTGGGGGATGAATTAGCCATTTTCCGGTATTCTGCCGGACTGATACCGTATTGTTTTCGGAACAAGCGGTAGAAAGTGCTCGGTATATTGAACCCGCAACTGAAAGCTACCGCTTCAATCGTAAATTCGGGATGGCTGTCGAGCATCCTGCGTGCTTCTTCTATTTTCAGGAAGCGCGTATATTCCATCGGTGACTTTCCTGTGACGGCTTTGACCGCTTCGGTCAGCGTATTTCTGTTAGTGCCGAGGGCGGATATTATATCGTCCCGGTTCATATCGGCATTAGACAAGTTTTCACCCGAAAGTAGATACTCCTGCAACCGCATAACCAGACTCTTTTGTTCGCTGCTAGGGGAAAGCGTATCCGTAGCTTTGGCAGTTTCAACTGCGTTCGCCAGCCGGTCCTGTTCTTTTATTCGTTCGTATAATTTATGGTTTTTGAGAGCAATAATCCGATTGTAATAGAAAGTAGCCGTGAGGAGCAGTGCCAGTACCAGGCAAATGCCAAGGGTAAAAAGGAAGTAATGGAGATTGCGTTCTTTCTCGGCGATATGTTTCTCCACTTCATATTGGGTGCGCAGTTCATCGAACCGGGCGTTTATCTCTACATCTTTTATAGTATCATTGGCGGCAATGATTGTATCGAACAGCGTGAATGCCTCGTCGAAACGCCCCATCCGGGTAAGTATCTCCATCTTTATCTTCCGTACGGCATTGAGGTCAAATTCTGATTCCTGCACTTCGACCGCTGCGCTGTCTATAGCGGCAAGTGCCTTGCGGTAATCTCCGCGTGACTGTAAAATCAGCGCCTTTGCCCGTGCCAATTCATATCTTGAGATATTGTTATTGACAATACCTTCCAACTTGGCGAGGTATTCTCCAGCTTTGTCATAGTCTTTGGTATCTATATAGGTATTCATCAATGCCACATAAAGATTTCCCCACGCTTCAGGCTGGGTTCTTCCGGCTGCTTTCTCAAACCGGGCGATGGCTTTTTCATATTCGGGCACGAGTTGTAATAGTTTGTCATATTGCCCTTGTGCCCGAAGTGAGCTACACAGGAATGCGTAAGCTTGTGTCAGGATATTGTCGTATCCCGAAACTTCCCATAATAAGCGGATGCATTCTCTGAAACAATCTTCTTCCTCTTTCCATCTATCCTGAACATTATAGGTGATAGCAGTGGCATAAAGTGCTGTTGCCATTCCCGCCTTATCCTTCCGTGCTTTGGCACGGTCGAACATTAGTTTTGCTTCTTCCGCCGCTTTTTTATAATCTCCTTTCAAGTTATAGGCAGTGATAAGTTGCATGTGTATCTGGTAATAGAGTTTCCATTGTTCATGCAGGATATAGAAATCAAGATAACCGGGTGCTTTTTGAATGATCTTGTCGTATTCATTCCTATTTATATGAGAGATGATGGTGTTTCCATACACCATCCCTTGCATTTTTACGTTTCCCTGTCTGATGGCCTCGGCTTCCGTCTGCCCGAACAGGGTCAGCAGTGTATCCATTTTCCGGTCATCGGCTATTTCAGACATATATAAATAGTATAGTCTGTTGTACGACCTCAGTTTGTCAGTTCCGTCGGATTGTTCGATAGCCCGGCGCAAAGAGTCTTTTTGCTGTTGGATGGTGTTTTGGGCTGAAACAGGCAGGGTAAAACAGAATTGGATTCCCCATAAAATCGCTATCAGATAAGATTTATACTTCATTGTTGTTGTGTGTTTACGTAAATTCTTGGCCTATAGTGCTCAAAAGTACAAAAAAATAGTATTGGACTATACAGATATTCCTCTAATTATTCGTGCATATACAAATGATTATGTAATTTTGTGACTGGAAATATGATAAATATCCACTGAAAATACTCAAAAACGGGGTTTAAAAAAGAAAAAGTACATAAAAAAAGCAGCTACACTATTTGTAACTGCTTGAATTTCAGTGGAGCGGTAAGCGAGACTCGAACTCGTGACCCTTAGCTTGGGAAGCTAATGCTCTACCAACTGAGCTACTACCGCATTACATATATCTTTCACAAAATGCCTTATGGAATGATGATGCAAAGGTAAACATAATTTTTATATCTCAAATAAAATTCCTCAAATTCTAGTAGAAGAAAAACTATATTAAAATCATTCATGAATTTCTGTTAGAGGCGAAAAATGAACGAATATGAGAAATCGTATATTCGGTTGTCATACAATTTAGAATATACAGACGGAACCAAGATGATTCGATAAAATCAGCAGGATTTCCGGTTAGGTATATTGCGAAATTAGGTATATTGGGACTATTTTCTGTTAATATATATAGTTCTTGTCTGTTTATGTTGTCAATAAGATGGCTAGATATTAATTGGTCAATTCAAATTGAAAGGATGGAAGTTTGTAGATATTAGTGGCATCTAGAACAAATCGGCTGTTTCACCTCCCGTTTTCAAGTTTCTTTTAAGGGAATAAGACGTTCCTCACCGACCAACATCTTGTTGGTTTAAAACCAAGGAAGTGCTCCTTTAAAACGAAATAGCTTAAATTACGTCCTTTTTCTGTATAGCCAGATAGTATATATACAAAAGTATATTGAATTTCTGCATATTATTGCATTATTTTATGCATTATTCCTGTTGTTTGATGAAATATGTACGAATCTGTTTTTGAATAAATATTAAAAATAGAACATGCCCCAAGATATGTTCTCTATTTGCCGGAGTGAACAAACCCATCCTCTCATCTGTTAGAAAGTCTCAATTTTAGATTTAACCTAACCAGCATGAAAAAAAATAAGATACTTTTTGTATTATGGGCTTTGTGTTTCTCCGTCATTCAGACAAATGCACAGACACCATTAAGTTTCGAAGAATCGTTGCATCTGCTCAATCAGGGAAATCAGAGTTTGAAGATAGCTGATAAAGGCATAGAGATTGCCAAAGCAGAACGTGACAAACTTAATGCTTTCTGGTATCCCACTTTGCAATCTACAGGTGCATTTGTACACATGTCCGAGAAGATTGAAGTGAAGCAGCCTTTGTCTCAGTTTACTGATCCGGCGAAGGACTTCGTTCATTCTATTATTCCGGATGATCAGATGATTTCGGCTATCCTGGATAAAATAGGAGCTAATACGCTTGTTTTTCCATTAACTCCGAGAAACTTGACAACTGTTGATTTGTCAGCAGAATGGGTACTCTTTTCCGGAGGAAAAAGATTTCGGGCAACAAATATTGGTCGGACAATGGTAGACTTGGCACGGGAGAATCGTGCACAGACTGCTGCCAATCAGCAAAACTTGTTGGCAGAAAGCTATTATGGTCTGCGATTGGCGCAACAGGTAGTAGCTGTACGTGAGGAAACCTATAGAGGTTTGCAAAAACATTATGAAAACGCACTGAAACTGGAAGCTGCCGGAATGATAGACAAGGCAGGACGGTTGTTTGCCCAAGTAAATATGGATGAAGCAAAACGGTCATTGGAAGCTGCACGAAAAGAAGAAACAGTGGTGCAGAGTGCCCTTAAGGCCTTGTTAAATAAAAAAGATACGGATGAGAACATCGTTCCTACCTCTCCCCTTTTCATGAATGATTCGTTGCCACCAAAAATGCTTTTTGATATGTCGGTGAACAGTGGAAACTATATGCTCAATCAGTTACAGTTGCAAGAGCATATTGCCAAACAGGAAGTGCGAATTGCCCAAAGTGGATACTTGCCGAATATAGCCCTTTTTGGAAAACAAACCCTCTATTCGCATGGTATCCAAAGCAATTTGCTACCGCGTACGATGGTAGGAATCGGTTTTACATGGAATCTTTTTGACGGATTGGACCGGGAGAAGAAAATCCGGCAATCAAAGCTAACTCAACAAACGCTGACTTTGGGAAAAATGAAAGCGCGTGATGATCTGGCTGTCGGAGTGGATAAGCTCTATACACAATTGGAGAAAGCTCAGGATAATGTGAAAGCGCTGAATGCGACCATCGAACTGAGTGAAGAACTGGTACGTATCCGAAAGAAATCTTTTACAGAAGGAATGGCGACCTCCACTGAAGTTATTGATGCTGAAACGATGCTTGCCACTGTGAAGGTAGCTCGTCTGGCAGCCTATTATGAATATGATGTGGCATTGATGAATCTTCTTTCACTCTGTGGCACACCGGAACAATTTGTAAACTATCAACCTAAACCGTAACGAACAATGAAACCAACTAGTAGAACCCTCTCTTGGGCATTTGTCATTATTATGCTGGCAGTCGGTATTTTTACTGCTGCAGGAGTAATATTGATGCACAAACAACCGCTCGTCCTGCAAGGGCAGACAGAAGCGACAGAAATCCGTATTAGCGGGAAACTTCCCGGACGTATTGATACCTTTTTAGTGCAGGAAGGTGACTGGGTGCGTCAGGGAGATACTCTCGTAGTGATCAATAGCCCCGAAATACATGCCAAGTATCAGCAAGTGAATGCATTGGAACAGGTAGCCGTACAGCAGAATAAGAAAATAGATGCTGGTACCCGCCGCCAGATTGTAGCTACCGCACTGCAATTATGGAACAAAACTAAAAGCGACCTGGCACTTGCCCAAACCACTTATAACCGTATCCTTACCTTATATAAAGATAGTGTGGTCACTTCCCAACGGAAAGATGAAGTGGAAGCTATGTATAAAGCAGCCGTTGCAGCCGAACGTGCAGCTTATGAGCAATATCAGATGGCAGTTGACGGTGCAAAAAAAGAAGATAAAGAATCAGCAGCCAGTATGGTGAATGCTGCGAGAAGTACGGTTGATGAAGTCTCGGCACTATTGGTCGATGCCCGGTTGACAGCACCGGAAAACGGTCAGATAGCTACCATCTTCCCCAAACGCGGAGAATTAGTTGCACCGGGAACACCGATTATGAATCTGGTTATTATGGATGATATTCATGTAGTACTCAATGTACGTGAAGACTTGATGCCACAGTTTAAGATGGACGGGATCTTTGTTGCAGATGTACCTGCAATCGGTAAAAAAGGTCTTGAGTTTAAAATCTATTATATCAGCCCATTAGGAAGCTTTGCTACCTGGAAATCAACAAAACAGACCGGAAGTTATGACTTACGCACCTTCGAGATTCACGCCCGTCCTACACAGAAAGTAGATGATTTGCGTCCCGGTATGTCTGTATTACTGACGCTAAATGAATGATAGAATGAGTTCATCACAAACATATTCTCCTTTTCATGCCGTGCTGCTCAGAGAGTGGCGGCGGATGACTTCACGACGGCTTTATTTCGGCGTGTGTATCATTTTGCCGTTATTTACCCTTTTTTTCATGGCAACCATCTTTGGTAACGGACAGATGGAAAATATTCCTGTCGGCATTGTCGATCAGGATAACACTGCTTCTTCGCGGGCAATCGTCCGAAACATATCTGCTGTGCCTACATTTAAAGTGACAAAGCACTTTGTAAATGAAGAAGCTGCCCGGAAGGCCGTGCAGAGAAAGGAAATTTATGGTTATCTCTCTATCCCTCCCAGATTCGAGCAGGATGCCATATCGGGAAAGAATGCGACTCTCTCCTATTATTATCATTATGCGTTGCTTTCGGTCGGTGGCGAATTGATGGCTGCTTTCGAAACCTCGCTGGCTCCTGTGTCGCTATCTCCCATTGTGATGAAAGCCGTTGCTCTTGGAGTGGACCAGAACCAGATTACTACATTCCTGTTGCCGGTACAAGCTAGCAACCACCCTATATATAATCCGAGTCTGGATTATTCGGTTTACCTAAGCCAGCCATTTTTTTTCGTTTTGTTCCAAATCTTGATTTTGCTGACTACTGTATATGCAGTGGGCATTGAAATTAAATTTCGTACAGCCGACGAATGGTTATCTGTCGCCAAAGGAAATATGGTGACAGCTGTTTTAGGGAAACTACTTCCTTATACGATTATTTATATCCTGATAGGGTGGCTGGCAAATTATGTCATGTTCGGTATTCTGCATATTCCGTTTCAAGGGAGTTGGGGATTGATGAGTATGCTGACAGCACTCTTTGTCGTGGCAACGCAGGCACTGGGATTATTCCTGTTTTCGCTATTTCCGGCTATCTCTCTGATCATAAGTATTGTTTCCATGGTCGGTTCGCTGGGAGCTACTTTATCCGGTGTTACTTTTCCGGTTCCTAATATGTATCCTTTGGTACGAGATGCTTCTTATCTTTTTCCTGTCCGGCATTTTACGGAAATAATACAAAACATACTCTACGGAGGTAGTGGTTTCATTCATCTTTGGCCATCGGCTGTGATACTATGTATCTTTCCGTTGCTGGCTTTTGCGCTACTTCCCCATTTGAAACGAGACATAGAAAGTCATAAATATGAAAAAATTAAGTAAGTTACAACAGTTATCCTTCATCATCCGGCGTGAATATCTGGCTATCAGTACCAGCTATGCTGTTTTATTGGTACTGATGGGGGGAATCTTCGTGTACGGATTACTATATAATTATATGTATGCTCCCAATATCGTGACAGATGTTCCGGTTGCTGTAGTCGATAATTCCCATAGTGAGTTGAGCCGTAATTTTATCCGCTGGCTGGATGCTACCCCGCAAACGGAGATTTATGCTCAGGCTATGGATTATCATGAAGCGAAAGAATGGATGAGAAAAGGGAAAGTACAAGGTATTTTGTATCTTCCGCATGATTTTGAGGAACGGGTTTTTCGTGGAGATGAAGCTGTTTTTTCTTTGTATGCCACGACCGATGCTTTCCTGTATTTTGAAGCCTTGCAGGGGGCTTCTTCGCGCGTAATGTTAGCTGTCAATGATAAATATCGTTCGGACGGAGCGGTTTTTCTACCTCCTCAGGGATTATTGGCGGTAGCTATGGCACAACCGGTGAATGTGGAAGGAACTGCACTCTATAATTATACGGAAGGATATGGGTCTTATCTGATTCCGGCTGTTATGGTAATTATCATTTTTCAGACATTGTTGATGGTTATTGGTATGGTGACCGGAGAAGAGTATATGACCAGAGGGATTCTTGCCTATACTCCTTTCGGAAAAAGTTGGGCAGTTGCGATACGTATTGTGGCAGGGAAAACGTTTGTGTATTGTAGTCTGTATGCTGTTTTTTCCTTTTTCCTGTTAGGGTTGCTTCCTCATTTCTTTAGCATTCCCAATATTGGAAACGGATTGTATATTGTATTGATGATGATCCCTTACTTGCTGGCGACTTCTTTTCTGGGGCTGGCAGCCTCCCGATATTTCACTGATTCGGAAGCACCATTGCTTATGATTGCCTTTTTCTCGGTAGGACTGATTTTTCTTTCCGGTGTTTCCTATCCGATGGAGCTGATGCCTTGGTACTGGAAAGCTGCCCATTATATTTTTCCGGCAGCACCTGCCACACTTGCCTTTGTGCAACTGAACTCAATGGGGGCAAATATGGCGGATATCCGACCTGAATACATTACTTTATGGATTCAGGTGATTGTTTATTTCCTGCTAAGCGTCTGGGTTTATAAAAGGAAACTCGGTTGACAGCTATACTTTTAGTTGCAGATTCTAAACAATTATTTCTCAAAACTATAATATTTCAGCCAACAAATAATTAACTATGGAAATAAAGTGAATTTTGTTGAACATTTTACTTGATTATCTCGTCCTTTTTTATTTATTTTGTTAACTATTATTTGGAGGTGGTCTATAGCACTACTTTAAATACAAATATCTATATGAGGAATATTATATTATTTTTATTTTTACTGCCGTTGATGGCGTATGGACAGACATACAAATATATTGGAGTAGAGGATGGTTTGAGTAATCGGAGAATATACAATATCCAGAAAGATCGTCAGGGATATATGTGGTTTCTCACTAGCGAAGGTATGGACCGATATAATGGTCATGATATAAGGCACTATAAATTAATTGAGGCAAACAGAGAATTAAACTCGGAGGTAAATCTCGGATGGTTGTATGCAGATAAAAAAGGTGGAATATGGGTAGTTGGGAAAAAAGGACGTATCTTCCGGTATGAAGAGAAATATGATCATTTCAAAATGGTTTATAAATTGCCGGAAGCCACAGACGTTATCAATTATGGCTATATGGATCATAACAGTACTATCTGGTTATGTAGTAAAGATTCTATTTTGTTGTATAATACGGAAACTACCCAAACGACACAGTTTCCCAATGTATTGGATGATGACATCACAGTAGTGGAACAAACAGATGATACTCATTTCTTTATAGCAACAGAAATGGGAGTCCGATACACCCAGCTTGATAAAGGAACTCTGCATATTATTCCTTTAGAAACACTTGATAATGTCTATACACAAATCAACGGGCTCTATTTCCACCGACAACTTCAAAGACTTTTTATTGGTACTTTTAGTGACGGTACCTTTGCTTATGATATGTCTACTCAAAAGATTATAAAATCAGATACAGCTTTGGGTGATGTGAGTATCACTCATATCCGACCGTTGAATCCAAAGGAATTATTGGTTGCGACAGAAGGAATGGGGGTACATAAAATTGATGTAAATACTTGTAAAACGTCTCCATATATTGTAGCCAACTACGAAAGCTATAATGAAATGAACGGAAATAACATCACGGATATTTATATTGATGAAGAAAAACGAATCTGGCTTGCTAATTATCCGGCAGGGGTTACGGTAGTCGATCCTCGTTATAAGAATTATCATTGGATAAAACATTCTATCGGTAATAAGCAGTCTATCGTCAACGATCAGGTGCATGCAGTCATTGAGGACAGTGAAGGTGATTTATGGTTTGGTACCAGTAATGGAATAAGTTTCTATAATTCCCGAACCGGTCAGTGGCATTCTTTTTTAAGTTCTTTCGACAAGCAGTTGAAAGATAAGAACCATATTTTCATTACTTTATGCGAAGTTTCTCCGGGCATTATCTGGGCAGGAGGCTTTACGTCCGGGATCTATAAGATTAACAAGAAGGCACTGTCTGTAGAGTACTTCTCTCCTTTTCTGTTAAGTTCTGCCAACATACGTCCGGACAAATACATCCGGGATATGATCAAAGATTCAAAAGGATATATATGGTCGGGAGGATATTATAATCTTAAATGTATCGATCCGATAAAGAATTCTGTTCGTCTGTATCCCGGAGTGAGCACTGTTACCGCTATTGAGGAAAAAGATACTCATTTTATTTGGGTAGGTACAGCTACGGGGCTTTTTCTGCTCGACCGGAATTCCGGTGAGTATGAGTATATATTAATGCCTGTGGAATCGACTTATATCAACACGCTTTATCAGGCGAATGACGGATTACTGTATATTGGAACAAACGGTTCGGGAGTACTTATATATAACCCGAAGAACAGAACTTTCGAACATTATTTTGCAGAAAATTCGGCACTTGTTTCAAATAGCATCTATACCATTCTGCCGGAAATGGACGGACAGATAATGATGAGTACGGAAAACGGAATCACCAGTTTTTCTGTGGAGAAGAGATCATTCCATAACTGGAGTCGGGAGCAGGGAATGATGTCTGCCTGTTTCAATGCAACTTCCGGTGTGTTGCGAAAAAACAAGAGTTTTGTTTTTGGAAGCGTTGATGGTGCTGTGGAATTTCCCGCAGGTATAAAGTTACCGGATTATGAGTATTCAAAAATGATATTCAGCGATTTTCATATTTCTTATCAGCCTATTTATCCCGGAGATAAAGATTCCCCTTTGGAAAAGGATATTGATAAGACAGACGTACTGACTTTAAAATATGGTCAGAATACTTTCTCATTTCGTGTTTCTTCCATCAATTATGATTTTCCTTCTCATTCCATATATTATTGGAGACTGGAGGGTTCTTCCTATAATGAATGGGTGCAGTTGAATGACAATAGTCTGATCCGTTTCACTAATTTGAGTCCCGGTAAATATAAACTTTATGTGCGCGCCATATCTAAAGAAGAGCCTAGTATTGTTTTCGAAGAACGCCAGCTTGAAGTGATAGTGGCGCATCCTTTGTGGTTGAGCGGATGGGCTATATTTGCTTATATACTTTTGATTGTGTTTATATTCAGTATTGCCTTCCGGGTAATGATTCTGAAAAAGCAGAAAAAGATATCAGATGAAAAGACGCATTTCTTTATAAATACTGCCCATGATATCCGTACTCCGCTTACTTTAATAAAGGCTCCTCTGGAAGAATTTGTTGAAGAAGAGACATTGACAGAGATCGGTTCACAGCGTATAAATACAGCCTTGAGAAATGTAAACGCTCTTTTACGGTTGAGTACTAATTTAATCAACTTCGAACGGGCGGATGTCTATTCTTCCGAGCTACATGTCTCTGAATATTAGCTTAATACGTATATGAATGAAATCTATAAAAGTTTTCGTTCGTATGCCAATATCAAGCATATTGATTTTACTTACAAGAGTGACTTTAATTATCTGAATGTATGGTTTGATAAAGATAAGATGGACTCCATCTTAAAGAATCTGATATCCAATGCGTTGAAATATACTCCTGAGAATGGAACGGTCAGTGTATATGTTTCTGAGACTAAAGATTCTTGGAAGCTGGAGGTCAGAGATACCGGCATCGGTATTCCGTCGAATGAACAGAGCAAATTATTCAAGATGCACTTCCGGGGTACGAATGCTATTAATGCAAAGATAACCGGTAGTGGAATCGGATTAAAGTTGGTGGGGAAATTAGTTCACCTCCATAGTGGCAAGATAAATATTGAGAGTGTCGAACAGCAGGGTACTACTATTACTGTTGTCTTCCCGAAGGGGAATAAACATTTCCATCATTCGAATCTGATAGAACCGGAGAAACCCCGCAGACAGGAAGCTGAATTGGATGCTCCGGTGATTTCCGAAACGCCTGTCATGGCAAACGACGAAGATCTGCAGCGTATTCTTATTGTCGAGGATAATGATGAATTACGTGCTTATCTGGTCAATTCACTATCGCCTATGTACAACGTACAGGCTTGCAGCAATGGTAAGGAAGCGTTGGTCATTGTAAAAGAATACCAGCCGGAGTTGATTCTTTCTGATATTATGATGCCGGAAATGCGGGGGGATGAATTGTGTACCACTATCAAGAATGATATTGAAACATCACATATTCCTGTTTTGTTACTCACAGCTTTGGGAGAAGAACAGAATGTTCTCGATGGTCTTCATATTGGTGCCGATGAATATATTGTAAAACCATTCAGTGTGAGAATCTTAAAAGCCAGTATTGCTAATTTATTGGCGAACCGGGCATTATTGCGTAGCAAATATGCTAATCTTGAAATTGATATAGAAGAAAAAACACCGTTGGCAAAATGTACAAATAGTCTCGACTGGCAATTTTTGTCGGATGTGAAGAAAAGCATCGAAGACAATATTGATAACCCCGCCTTTTCCGTTGATGTGCTTAAGGATTTGCACAATATGAGTCGTACCCGTTTCTATAACAAACTGAAAGCGCTAACAGGGCTTCCTCCTCAGGAGTTTATTAAGAATATCCGTTTGAAGCGTGCTACGCAGTTATTGAAAGAAGGCGTGCATAATATTACTGAAATCTCAGAAATGTGCGGTTTCTCAGAAAGTAAATATTTCCGGCAAGTATTCAAGAAAGAATATAAGATGAGTCCGAGCCAATATGCCAAGGTAAATGGTGTTTCTTCCAGTATCATTGAAGATGATGCATCTCAGGAAGATTCGGAATGTTAGCTGCATATCAAGCATTTAATGAACAGATAACCTCCGAATACTTGCAGGCACATTCCGGGAATTCCAATACGGAAATCCTGAATGGCACTGTAGAAGCTTCCTATATAGATCCATTCTCCCACTGTTCCTGTTATCTGATAAAAATTAAAAGTTCAAATTAATACCACCCATAAATGTTGTTTTGGGCATAGGATAACCTGCATTTATCTCGTAACGTTGCGCCAACAGATTTTCACCTTTCACGAAGATGTCGGCAAAACGACAGATTCGGTAACTTCCCCGCAGATTCCACAGAACAAAACTATCCTGTTGCTCAACACCTTTATTATTAATGATGACAGATGTATAAAGTCCCTTTATATATTGTATACTGGTTGATACGGTCCAATGTCCTTTGACATAATCTGCACCTGCATATAATTTATGTTCCGGAGCGGCAAGAACCGGATTTTCCATATGCAGCCAACTGTAGTTGGCATTCACGTTCCAGTGGGAGCTTAACCGATATCCGATGTTTGCTTCAACACCCCAATTCTCTATTTCTCCGGAATTGACATTTAGTGGAGGTGTCAGGCCATTGCTCATAATTACGTTATCACCATTGATATAGTACAGGTTCATTCCATAGAATAACGCTCCTTCCAATAATCGTTGAGAATAGGAAAGTTCATAGTTCACCAGTTTTTCCGGTTTCAGTTCCGGGTTTGCAGGAGCAAACATATACATTTCCCGGATAGTCGGATTGCGATATCCTTTGCTTACCATTGCTTTCAGTTCCGCATTCTCCGGAAGATGAAAGGCCAGCCCTCCTTGGGGTATCCATTCCGTACCTACATGTGAATGATGGTCTACACGAATGCCCGCATCCAGCGACAGCCAGCTATTTATATCCTGACGGAAGTCAACGTATCCCGCAAACTCGTCCATTTGCTTGTCTACGCCCGGTTTGCGTTCTCCGGTAGCAACTACCTTGTTCCATGATTCGCCACCGAAGTGCTGATAGTCAAAGCCTGCTGTCAGGCGATTGCCTGTGAAGAAAGTTGCACTCTGATACCAAGAGATGCCGAACATTTTATCTTTAGAATTGAAGTGCGATGCCTGTGGTTGTTCTCCTGTCTTATATCCATCGTTTATCTTATGTCGTCCCCAATTATAGAAAAAGCTTAAGGCACCTGCCGTTTTTTCGTAATTGTTCTCCAACGCAAATGAAGTCATACCACGAGTG